>MDSP01000274.1_pt1 | contig 11359 bp, 13 predicted proteins | sample 1005811 | NCBI WGS metagenome assembly MDSP01 (sample SAMN05526596, study PRJNA338239) | gut metagenome | isolation source: stomach gut content | host: Naso elegans | place: Saudi Arabia: Red Sea | collected 2011-04
CGTTGTAGTGGATACGCCCGAAAGTCATATTAAACGCCACGAACACCGCCAAAAACGAATAAATATTGGTGATCTGTTTCAGCTCAAATCCCCCGCCTATGATGGTGTTGCTGTTATCGTCGGTGTCCCACATTTTGAAGCCTTCCCCGCTAAGCGTCAGCGCCGAACCTCTTATGTATTGCTTTCCCGATGAATTGGTTACCACCCTTCTGAGATCATACACGGAAAATCCTCCCAATCCCCCTACGCCAATGTAATTTTTATCCAATCCGAATCCGTCAGTTTTAGTCAAAGGCACCTGATAATACATTCTCACAGACGCAAAAACTCTGGTAAATCTAAAAAACTGCAAATCCACCAATGTCACAGCCACAGGAATAGACTCGCCCGTACTGCCTGTAAAATACCCGCTGAATCGTTCGCTCACCTGAATAGACGGTATCCAATACGCATAAGGCATCTGATACATCTCATAACGCCTCATCATTCTGTCTTGATATACCTGCGTCAGCCTCTGTATATAAAAAGGATATTCATCCTGCGGTATATCTTCGGCGTAAGTGTTTATCGACGATATAAACATCAATAACAACAACAACTTCATAACTGTCTCCCGATATTTAGTATTGATAATTAAATAACAACAAACATCGAAAAAGCCCCATTAAGGAGCTTTCCCGATTAAAATGCTAATCCTATTGTTCCGCCAACACTGGTGAACATAGATCTATCCATTTCGTTGTTTATAGTTCCGAAATTCAAGCTGACACCCATATGGATAGCAAAAAACGTATCTATGGTGTTCACTACTGTAAATTCCAAACCTATTCCGGATATAGAAATCTGCATATTATCAGGCACCCAGATTCTATAACCTTCTCCGGCAATGCCTACTGCGGTGCCATTTACGTATTTTTTGTTGTCACGCATATGGACTTTTCTATTATCATATAAATTACCGCCGGCAAGTACGCCGACACCAATAAATCTGTTATCCAAGCCGTATTTGCTTGTTTCAGATAATGGTATCTGGTAATAAAACCTAAACATCATAAATCCTGTGCTGTACCGGAACAGCTGCAGGTCTACTAATGTTTGGGCGACAGGTATAGGGCTTTTATCACCGCTTACGAAATAGCCGCTTACCCTCTCGCTTATATGGAGCGAAGGCAGCCAATATGCAACCTTCATCTGTGTTAATTCATAATATCTTATTAATTCACTCTTGTATTCTTGTACCGGTTCTTCTATGCGGCTGTCAGAAGAACCCTTAGAATCATCTTGAGCGTGTAAATTAGTACTGAATACAAACAAAAATAATAAGAATATTATCATTCTTTTCTCCTTTGTATTCCATACTCTAATATACATAAGCAAAACCGGAAATCCAAATGTTTTACTAAAAAACCCCCAAATAATGAGGGTTTTTTTATAATTTAGAACGTCAATCCAATCGAACCGCCGAAACTTATAAAGTTTTTGGTATCTCCGTAGATATTGATATTGCCTCCGCTGACATTAAGCCCCGCGCTCAGCCCGAAGAACTGATTAAAGCTGTACATAGCCTTTACTTCCGCACCGCCTCCGTATATGCGTTTATCTTCGTCATCGACGTTCCACAAATGATAACCCTCGCCCGCTACAGACATTACCCAGCCTTTAACGTGCTTGTGTCCGCCGGACATGTGGACTTTTCTGGTGTCGATGAGATTGACGCCGAAAGCTCCGCCGAATCCGAAATACATATCGTTAAGCGGCGAGTAGCTTTGGTCGGTTAGCGGCACTTGCCAATACATTCTGCCTTCACCCCATATTCTCGAAAATCTGAAAATATGCACTTCGGCAATAGTCATCAACACAGGAATCGCATCGTATCCGTCGATAAAATACCCGTTGATGCGCGCATCCACATACAATGACGGCATCCAAAAAGGAACTGTCAGCTCTGACAATTCATACATACGCATAATTTCTTTTTGCGAATGTTCCATAGCGTTCGTTACCCATTTTGGGTAATCGGTGTTGTCTTGGGCGTATACATTTACGGCGGACAAGACAAACATCAACAATAATAATCTTTTCATTATTACTCTCCTATAAATAAAATTTACAAGAGTATGTTAAACAGCCCCGCCGTATTCGTCAATACTATTTTTGAAATATATTTATACAGGTGCAGGAAAACCGTATTTTTGGTTTAATCCTTCCATAACGCTTCTAGCTCCGTTGAACGCCAGCATTATAGAGCCTCCCTTTCTGCCCGACGCCAAATCGCCTATCATAAAGAGTCCGTCTATAGAGGTCTCGCCGTTGTCTCTCAAGACTACATTGGTGTCGTCGTACTCCAAACCGCAGTTTGCCATAAAGGCTGTAGGAGACGCCCCTCCCAGCGAGTAGACGATTTTGTCTACAAACATAGGGTCGTGCTTCTCGAAGCTGACTTTGATTTTGTCGCCGTCCTGCTCTACGGAAGTTATATTAGTGCCGAGATACATGGCGATTTTTTTCTGGAAGAGCAATTCATTGAGCCTGTCTATATTGAGTTGATTCATTCTGAAGATTTTATCCTGCCTGTAGGACAGCGAGACGTTGTTGCCCATTGCGGACAGAGTCTGCACATACTCGGAAGCCGAATCGCCCCCGCCCACTACCAAAATATCAAATCCTGTAATATTTTGTTTTTGGAGGTTCAAAATATCATAAGACACATTCGGCAACACCGCCGCCGGGATTTTGTAGTCGGGTTTTCTAGGTTTTGCGAAGACGCCGCTCGCCAAAACCACATATTCCGCCTCATAAGTTCCGTCCGAAGTCTCTATCTCGAAAACTTTGTCTTTTTTGGTGATTTTCTGCACTTCCGTGTTGAATTTAATATCTAGGGAGTTGTCGTTGATAGCGCTATCCATCATAATATGATACTGGTCGAGAGATATAATCCCTGTAAATCCCAGCTGCCCTGTTTGAGGCACTTCTATGCTTTTGTAGACGGAGTTTATATCCTTTCCTGCTGGATAAAACTGCCTGACGGACGCGTTGTCCTTATCCGATTTCTCGAATATCACGACGTCTTTGACGCCTGCTTTTGCCAATTCAACGCCCATAGCGATACCCGCCGGGCCTGCTCCGATTATTGCGACTTTTTTCATTATCTGCTCCTATTTGAGTATATTTGTGTATATATTATAATAAATTATAATATATTTACTTTAAAAATACAAGTATTATTGACACATAAACGATAGTGGTATATAATTTATATTATAACTTAATTTAGGAGTGATTATTATGAAGAAAAACATTCTAGTTGTAGGCGGGGCGGGCTATATAGGCTCTCACACCGTAAAACAGCTATTCCAGCAAGGCTACACGCCTATTGTCTTGGACAACCTCAGCAAGGGGCATAAAGAGGCGCTTGACGCTATCAGCCCCGACATCGCATTTTATAAGGGGGATTTGGGCGACGTAGACCTCCTCAATCAAATATTCAAAACCCACGCCATAGACACGGTTATGCACTTTGCGGCGATGATAGAAGTCGGAGCGTCGGTGCATCATCCCGATACTTATTACGACAACAACGTCAGCAAGGTTTTAAGGCTCTTAGACGCCATGAGAGCCAACGGAATCAACAACTTCGTGTTCAGCAGCACGGCGGCCACTTTCGGCGTCCCTGAGGAAGAGAAAATAGACGAAAACCACTCCCAGCTCCCTATCAATCCTTACGGCAGTTCAAAATTAATGGTAGAATGGATACTCAGAGATTACGCACACGCTTTCGAGGGATTCAACTACTGCATACTGAGATACTTTAACGCGTGCGGCGCCGACTTGGAGGGCAAGATAGGGCCTTCTTACGAGCCTGCAGCCCTTTTAATTACCGTCACCCTGCAGGCAGCCAACGGCGAACGCGATATGCTCAAAATCTTCGGTACGGACTACCCTACCCCCGACGGCACCGCTGTGAGGGATTTCATCCACGTCGTGGATTTGGCAAAAGCCCACATCGTAGGCATGGAAAGAATGGTCAACGAAAAAGTCAGCGACTCTTACAATCTCGGCACAGGACTGGGGAATTCCGTCAAAGAAGTAGTCGAACAATGCAAAAAAATCACAGGTGTTGATTTCACAGTCGAAGAAGCCCCGCGACGCGAAGGCGACCCTCCTTTCCTTGTAGCCAACCCTGACAAAGCGCAAAGACTCCTAAATTGGAAAGCCGAGTACAATCTCACAGACATGATTAAAACCGCTTGGTACTGGGAACAACACAAAACCTACTAACAAAATATACAAGGAGTATGTATGTTTGGTATCGACATCAACGACGACATCAGAATAGAGTTTTTGGACAACCATCACGCAGATGATTTGTTTGAGCTTACTGTCAAAAACCGCGACCACCTGAGAGCGTGGATGAGCTGGATTGACAAAACCAAAGACAAAAACGACACCCTGCACTTTATACGCGACCACAAAAATCACTGGCTGACCAATCAAGGTTTTGTCTGCGTGATTTTCTACAACGGCGCTATGTGCGGGACTATAGACTTCCACAACGTCAAACCCGCCAACAACTCCATATCCATAGGTTATTGGCTGGATAAAGACCATCAGGGCAAAAACATCATGTCCCAATGCGTGGAAACATTCATCGAGATAGCCTTTGATATTTACGGAGTGCATAAAGTCGTGATTTCCGCAGCCGCCGAAAACACCCGCTCCCAAAAAATCCCCCAAAAGCTGGGATTCGAGTTTGAGGGCATACAAAAAGACGCCGACATCGTCAACGGTCAATATCAAGACCACTACACCTACTACAAGCTCTCCAAATAACCACACAAAAAAACACCCTGTATAGGGTGTTTTTGATTTATAAATTTAGTTTAATTTATTTATTAAGATTTGCCAAAACAGCCTGTATCTGCTCTTGTGCTTTTGTCTGTATATCCAGCATTTTCTGCTTGTCGGCGAGACGTTTTTGATTCATCTCCGCATCCAGCAAGGCAATCTGCTCGGCAAGTTTTTGGGCTTTTTGCTTGTCCTTTTCGGCTTTCATTTCTTTGGTTAAATTTTTAACCTGCTCGCGGGTTTCTTTATCTTTATCTTTCAATGATTTCATCTCGTCGCGTGATTTTTCGATAATCTGCTTGATTTCGCTTTGCACAGCCTCAGGCAGAGCTTCCATCACCTTACGGCTTATTCCCATATCTTCGCCGCCTCTTCCACCGCCGCGTCCTCCGCGACCGCCGTCTCTAGCTTGAGCGAAAGAAACTCCGCTGATTAAAAATACACACAATGCCAACATAATTTTACTTTTCATAATTCTCTCCTAAGAATATATTTGTCTGAATAGACTTATTTTTTTTATAATCGACTATACTATATTAAGTCCGCAGCTCCGCCTAAGGATTCGTTTTTCACAAAAAAATTTTACCCAACAAAAAACACCCCGATTAAGAGGTGTTTTTATAAAACATATCTATAACTATTGAGCTAAGATTTTTTGTATCTCAGCAACGATTTTTTGTTTCTCGGCGAGATACCTTGTTTCCATATTCATTTTCATAACGGAGACTTCGACAGCCATTTGAGCGGCTTTTTCTTTGTCTTTCTCGGCACGCATGGTTTTTTCCATTTCTTTCATTTTATCGTACTCGGCTTTTTCGCCTTCACGCATGGTTTTGAGTTCTTCCTTAGATTTTTCCATCAATTCCTTGATAGACATCTGTATGGATTCAGGCAATGCATTGAAGACGCGCTTATTGATAAACTCGTCACGCATATCGCCTTTGTGGTCGCCTCTCCAGCCCATACGGTCGCCGCGTTCGTTTTTGCTTTTTTGCGCGAAAGCCTCGCCGCCTGCCAAAAACACGCTCAAAACCAGAGCAAACAAAATACTTTTTCTCATAATGTTCTCCTAAAACATAATTTATATAAAGATAATTTAAGCTTTATATTATATAAAGTCAACAAAAAAGTTTCAGGATTCGTTTTTCCAAAAAAGCTCCAAAACACAAAAAAACACCCCGATTAAGAGGTGCTTTTTTGACTAACAGATTTAATTTGTAGCATTCAGTATGCTGTGGATTCTTTCCTGCGCTTGAATACGAATTTCTATAGCTTTTTGCTCGGCTAGCAATTTTTCTTTCTCTGCGGCATTTCTGGCGAGAGCGATTTCTTTTGCTATTTCGCTGGCTTTGGCTTTATCCGTTTCATCGACCAAACGTTTTTCCATACTGCTCATATCTCTATTCACGGTATTTCTGACTTTCATGTCGAGGGCGTGTACTTCCGCTTCGGTTTCCTGCACTATCGATGCGATAGAAATTTGAATTTCATCGGAAAGATGATGCAGTTCCGCAGGCAGATTTCTGACAAAACTCATATCTCTGCGGGCGTTTGTTGCGCCGGCTTGATTTGTTGTACTCGCTGTACTGTTTGTCGACACTGCCTGCGTATTCGTGGAATGCGAACGGTCAGCGCCTTTCATTGTGTCGTCGCTGTTACGGCGATGGCACGTGCTTACCATAATCAAACCTACAACGGCAACCACAGCAATAATAATAATTTGTCTTCTATTCATGGCAATTCTCCTTGCTAAGAATACATTATAATTAAATTCAAATAATAAATATCCGTCATTCTAAATTACCTTTTATATTCTAATTAAATCACCAAAACAGATGCTACTGGTTCGTTGTTTGTGTTGCTGGTGTATTAGCGTTGTGGCTTTGGCTGCTTCTGCCTCTTCTATGACAGAATCCCAACAGAACAACTAACACAATCACGACTACGCCAATGATTATCATGGTTCTACGGCTCATAGCTCCCTCCTAAATTTATTTGCTTATATCAGATTAATTATACATATTAGTATTCATACTTGAATTCATATTTGTAGTGCCGGCTGCGCTTCTGATTATCGCCTGTATTTTTTCGTGACCGGCTTGACGCAGTTGATAAATCTGCTCGCTCACATTCAAATACTCCTGCACGGCTTGTTTTTGAATATTAACCATATTCTGCTGCGAGTTCACGGAGGCGTTTGTGCTGTAGTTGTTCACCTCTTGAAGCAGCTGCCGCAAATCAGAATTTTCCACGACGTGGCGGATTTTCATCATTGTCTCCTCGTGAATCTGCTCTATCTTGCGCTGGTCTGCAGCCGGCAGAATCGCAAATATAGGCAGGTGCATCATGACGTTTGACATATGCGTGTTTGTGTGCATATTTTGTCGGTGCTGCATATTTGTATTATACATAGCAAAAGAACTTCCGCTGCAGACAAAAACAAATAAAAATATCAATATACCCTTTTTCATAATAGTTATCTCCTAATGAATTATAAAGTTAAACAAATTAACTCTATATACAAATATACATAAATATAAACCTAATATGCCCAAAAATAAAAAAAAACTGCAAAAAAATTGCAGTTTTTATTTGTAATATTCGCCGTTGACGTTCGCGTCTATGGCTTTTTGTATCATCATATTATCGGGGAACATATTATGCGCGATTTTTATCTCTTCTTCGGCTTTCTGCTCCTCCCCCTTCCTGAAGTACACCTGCGACCGCCAAAGATAAAGCTCCAGCTGTTCGCGTTTGGTGACGGCGTATTTTTCGGCTTGATTTAGATAGTCCAAAGTCTTATCGAGAGAGCCTCCGCCGTACTTTGGAGCGTAATAATACCACATAGCCATCCTGATATACGCCATAAAAAAGGTGTTATCCATTTTGATTGCCTGCTCATAAAATTTCAGATTCTGCTTGGAAATCGAAATCAACGTAGGCAGACTCTTGTATGTACTCATCACAAAACCTATATCCGCCAGCACCGTGATAAACGCAGAGTCGACGGGGTTGCTTTTCATATATGCGAGCATTTCGTTTCTTTTGTCTTCTAGTGCTTTTACCTGCTGCGCCGATAATTTATCACCCGAGTAGATTTTATTTGTAAGATACAAATAAAACGCATCCAGCGAGATACCGTCGCGTTCCGATAGTTTTTGATTTTTTGTGTAAAGATATATTTTATCTATCTCCAAGCCCATATCTTCGGCATTGGTTAGAATTTTACCGTTTGGAGATACCTGCGAGTAATACGTCTCAGCCAAGTCGTTAATAGCCCCGTAAAGCGGCGACACGCATAAAATAAGAAGCAGCAGCAACAACATTTTAATCCTCTTGCATTATAAAATAAAATATTTAATTTTCGTATTCTATATTATATAACAATTTACTATATTTTGTCAAAGATTTTTAATTTTGTACTATTATATAAATATTACAAAATGTAAAATATCGCCCCGATAAGTTATAAATAATACATATATTCGTCAATAAATATTGACTTATGTATTGATATATTTTATAATAAATAAAGTATATCAATATAAGGAATTTATATGTCTATCACATCTAAAAAAATATACCAGCTATCGGAAATGCTCTCCAAAAAAGAAATCAGCTCAGCTGAGATTACAGAACATTACCTCAAAAATATCGATACCCGCCGCCGTTCGTCTTGGCATACCAAAGCTTGTATAACTAGCTAAAGCTTGAACCTCGATAAGCATAGGACGTGTTCCTTCTATATTACAAGTTACCACTGACCCGGGAGCATCTTCAGGTCTACCTGCCAGCATTAGTGCTGATGGATTGTTCACCTCAACAAGTCCAACATCAACCATTTCAAAAACGCCAATTTCATTTGTAGATCCAAATCTATTTTTTACCGCCCGCAAAATCCTAAATGAGGCATGTCGCTCACCTTCAAAATATAACACTGTATCAACCATATGTTCCAGCACTCTAGGTCCTGCAAGTGCACCTTCTTTAGTTACATGTCCCACTATAAGTATAGTTATTCCATCACCTTTTGCAATGTTCATAAGGGTATGAGTTGCCTCTCTAACTTGACTAACGCTTCCAGGTGCAGATGTCACTTCTTCGCAATATACAGTTTGGATAGAGTCCAAAATTATTAAATCAGGCTTATTATTTTTAATAGTTGCTGTAATATTTGACATGTTGGTTTCTGAAAGCAATGATAAATTCTCTGTTTGAACTTTTAAACGTTCTCCTCTAAGTTTTATTTGTGCCACCGATTCTTCACCCGAAATGTATAGCACTTGTTTGCTTTGTGTTCCAAGCGTTTCACATATTTGCAATAATAATGTCGACTTACCAATTCCAGGGTCTCCCCCTACAAGAACAAGAGACCCTCTAACGATACCACCACCAAGCACCCTATCAAGTTCCCCCATGCCCGTAGTTGTTCGGCTCTCCTCTAATATTTGAACTTCTTTAAGTTTTATAGGTTTGTTTGCAATATTTTTCTCGATTGTTTTAGCTTTTACATCAACAATTTCTTCGACAAGGGAATCCCATTCATTGCAAGATGGGCATTTTCCAAGCCACTTCACAGATTGATGTCCACAAAGTTGACATATATACATATTTTTCTTTTTAGCCATATTTTCCTCCAATAAAAAAGGAGCTTAATAGCCCCTTTAAAACAATTTATTTTGCTGTTAATTCAACAAGTTTTTCTTCTGCCGTTGCATCAACCGAAATATTTACTTTTCCTGTTGCAGTCGTCTTTACAAGGCCAACCATTGCTTTGTCAACTTTAAAATCATATTCGGTATCAGGCGTAAGTTCTAAAGTTATTTGTGTTTGTGCCGTACCTTCAACAAAAAACCTTACACCTTTATCTGTAACTTTGAAGTGATGAACTGCTGTTCCAGGGATTGATTCATACACTAATTCACCATCTTTTTTTAGCTTAGTAACTTCATTAAAACTTTTAGCTTTGTATTTAAAACCTTCTATTTCAAAATCCAAAACTTTTGTTTTACTATCCAATTCATAATTCCCAAAACTTATAGTGCCGTCCGAGTTAGTTCGTATAATTTCTTTAATAACTGCCATACTTAAACCCTCTCTCTCATAATAGTTTGATATTTATTATTATACACATAAAATGTTATTTTGTAAAAACAATTTTTTCTTTATCGTCTTCTTTTGTAGTTTCAACCTGAACAGTATCGCCTTCACGAACTTGACCTGAAAGCATTTCATCAGCAAGTTGGTCTTCAATTGTTGATTGAATAAGTCGTCTAAGTGGTCTTGCACCATAAGCTTCATCGTAACCTTTAGTAGCTAAGAATTTGATAGCATCTTCGTTTAACACTAAATTTACACCCACATTTTTTGATATACGTGCAACTAAATTTTTTGTCATAACTTGGGCAATCTCTTCAATATGCTCTTGATTTAATGGATGGAAAACAATAGTCTCGTCTAGTCTATTTAAAAATTCAGGTCTAAACAACTTTTTTACTTCTTCCATAACCATTTTTTTCATATCAGTATATTGTTTATTTGCATCACTATTATTTACAAACCCCATACGTTTAGGTGTCATAATCTGTGTTGCACCAATATTAGAGGTCATAATGATAATAGTATTTTTGAAATCCACAACTCTACCTGTTGAATCTGTAATGTGTCCATCATCCAAAATTTGTAATAAAATATTAAACACATCACCATGAGCCTTTTCAATTTCATCAAGCAATATCACTGAATATGGCTTTTGTCTAATTTTTTCAGTAAGTTGACCACCTTCTTCATATCCTACATATCCAGGAGGCGAGCCAATAAGTTTTGATACAGAATGTTTCTCCATATACTCACTCATATCAATTCTAATCATAGACTTTTCTTCACCAAAAAGTTCTACTGCTAAAGCTTTAGTAAGCTCAGTTTTCCCAACACCCGTAGGTCCTAAAAACAGAAATGAACCTATCGGACGGTTTGGATCTTTGAGCCCAACACGACCACGGCGTACTGCTTTAGAAACACTGACAACTGCTTCATCTTGACCAATGATTTTTTTGTGTAATTCTGCTTCTAGATTTTGAAGCTTTTTACTGTCTTCTTGAGCAAGCTTAGTAACTGGTATGTTTACCCAAGTACTTACAACTTCAGCAATATCCTCCGATAACACAGTTTGGCTATTTTTATTTTGTTTTTCTTCCCAATCTTTTGTAAGTTTTACAAGTTGGGTACGAATTTCGTTTTCTTCTTTTTTAATTTGACTAGCCAAATCAAAATTTTCATCTATTATTGCTTGTTCTTTTTTTGCACTAAGCCCTACTAGCTGTTTTTCAACTTCTCTAATTTGGTCTGGAGAGGTGTATGCTCGTAACTTTACACGAGATGCTGCTTCATCAAAACCTTTTCCACTAATATTAAGAGGCAATCTGTTTTTCCAGTTATTGATGCACTCACTCATTAATTTACTTTCTAAATCTTCAATTAGATTTTGGTTTACTTCTAATGCCTCTTGATTATT
>MDSP01000275.1_pt1 | contig 11356 bp, 17 predicted proteins | sample 1005811 | NCBI WGS metagenome assembly MDSP01 (sample SAMN05526596, study PRJNA338239) | gut metagenome | isolation source: stomach gut content | host: Naso elegans | place: Saudi Arabia: Red Sea | collected 2011-04
AACTATTAGGCGTATATTTATTTTGGAAGGGCTGTATTATGGCGGGATTGCCTCTTTGTTTGGTGGAACTTGTGGGTATCTGATAACAATAATACTTAATATGAGCAACGGTGTGCGAAACCCGTATGTTGTCCCCGTCGTTCAAATAGCTATAGCAGTAGCCTTTACGCTAATAGTATGCTACCTCTCAACTGTTATTTCCCTTAGGCAAATTTCTAGACTATCTATTGTACAGAGCATAGAGAATGTAGAGTAGCAAAAAGGGCAAGTTCAGTGAAGAACTCGCCCTTTTAATACAAGTCACTGATTTACGTTCACGTTTAATTCCAGTCTTATCTTCATATTCAGCAACTCTACGATAATATGTATTAGGCTTTAGCCCTAATGTATTTAAGTATAAATATCAATATAACTACTCATACTAATTTTATTAAACTTCAGTACTTATACAAGGAGTAAACGAATGGATTATAAAACACTTACAAAAAGATATAAAATGATTATGAATTTAGGATACATTTTATTTTTTGCAAGTACATTTGGGTTGATTTACTGGGACATAAACTCAAATGTACTTAGTCGGACTATTATGTTCATAAGTATATTTCTAACAATTATGTATTTTATATGGATAGATAAATCGGCTTATTGCCATAAAATATTATCAGACGAGCGTTTGTATAACCAAGATTTGACTGACGAAGAAATTAGAAAAAAATTCTATAAAATTAGGAACTTAAATATTGCAAGTGGAATTATTTTAATGCCTGTGGGAATTGTAGCTCTTATATACTGGCAAGTAAATCCAAATTTTAATATTAAATTAGTGATAGTTGGTACGTTAATATATGGATTATGGCTTACAATTTTCCATAGTAGATGCCCTAGATGTCATATTCCGTTATCAAGAAACCAAGCATTTCGCAAAGATTGCAGATGGTGCAAGCAAAAATTTTAGCTGAGGTATAATATTGGCAAAATAAAACTGCTTGATACGATATATTAGTCGGTTGCGACTATCGACCAAGAACACCGTTACTTTAGTGATAGCAGGTTCAGAAGAATAGCTATAGAGCATAGAAAATATAGAATCACAAAAAGGTCAAGTCCTGCACTAGAACTTGACCTACCTTAGTCAAACACAAATATCTCCTCAATCGGCACTTCTAATACCCGTGATATATCTACTGCCAGTTTTAAAGACGGATTGTACTTTGCATTTTCGAGTCTCATAATAGTTTCACGCCTAACCCCAACAATGTTGCCTAGCTCTTCTTGGGTGAGTTCTTTTAGCTGTCTATATTTTTTTAGGTTGCTCTTGAAATCTGCCATAGCTACTCCTCTGTTTCAAATTTATATAAAAGAAATGCTTCTAAAAAGCCCGCTAGTGCAAGAGCTAGTGCAATTACAACTACCAATAAACTGGTTAGTGTATATAGCTCTATATACCTTACTAGCTTACCTAAGATTATAACCCCTCCCATAATTATTGAAACTGCAGTGCTATTTGCTATTGAAGTTGCTCTAAGATGATTAGCCATATAACGTTCATCAATTAAGATATTTGACATTTTCCCATCATAGTAGAACCTAAAAAATCCAAAAAAAACAAAAAATATAAGATGAAATGGACTAGGCTGGTGTGCGTCAAATATTAATGGTAAAAATCCCGCAAAACCAAAAAATCCAAATAGCCCCATTAAAGGGTTAATCTTAGGTGTGTGAGTCTTTGCTTGTTTCATAAATAATTCCTCCTCAAAACAATTAAATATATTTTATTCCACAGTTTCTAGCATATATAAAATAGCTTTTGTTAAAATCTGATATACACCACATATTATAGATAAGATTGCCACGACTTGCTTCATCTCTGTAATAAAAAAACCTTGGTGAATAATCATTACTACTATTATCACTCCAATAAATATTATGTCGCCAGCATATGATTCTGCTTTTAGTTTATTGGCTATATATCTCTCATCTTTTAATGTCCCAGACATCTTCCCTTCAAAATATAAACCAAAATACATAAGGAACGTATAGGCCAATCCCGAGCCACCTATAACCAGTGGCAAAAATCCTAAAAATCCGAATAGCCCTCGCCATGGGCTTATTTCTCTTGTGTGTGTTGTTGTTTCTTTAGTCATAATCATCCCTCCTAAAAGTTATTTATTTGTATCTAAAAGTTATTTATTTGTATCTAAAAGATATGTTTTTGTCTCTTAATAAGATAAATATATCACTTTTATTTTGAGATGTCAATAGTATTTTTGAAATAAAGTAAAATATGCGTAATTATTTTAAATATAAATTCAGCCTTATAGTTTAGTATGTAAATTATTTAAAACAAAACGCAATATATAATTGACATTATGCAATCGTTATGGTACTATATGTAATATCCAAGGAGGGAGCCATGAAAAATAAGAAAATAAAAATAGCAAGGGTAGAATGTGATATGAATCAAGCAGATTTGGCTAAAGCCGTAGGAGTAACAAGACAAACTATAGGATTAATTGAGGCTGGGAATTATAACCCTACCTTAAATTTATGTATTGCAATATGTAAAGCACTCGGCAAGACGTTAGATGACTTATTTTGGGAGGATACATTATGAGAGATGAAAGAGTAATTTTGACTAAACGAAAAATCCAAAGTGACGGATTTACACTTGTGTGGTTTTTACTACTGGCAAGTGGTCTTATACAACAATTTGTATTCCATGCACCTATAGAGCAATATGCAGTTGAATTTATAATTTTCTTTATTATGGCAGGCTATATTTTAATAGGCAACATGGCAAAAGGAAATGACATAGCACCAACAAGCTATAAATTAAACAATACAATTTTGGGACTTCAAAGTGCATTAACAGGTGTAGGAACTGGCGTAATGATGTACTTAATAACAGAAAATAACTTAAGCACAAGTATTTTAACTTTCGTATGCGGAACAGTAGGGTCTTTTATCTTATTAAAAACGCTATACTACGCTAATAACAAAAAACAAGAACATATCAATAGTCAGTTTGATGACGAAGACGACATGGAATAAGGAGAGGGGAATAATTATGATGGATTTAGTGTTAACAATAATTATAATAATGGGAATTATGTTGTTTGTAAAATTTAAGTTTGGCAAAGATAATAAAGGGAAATATACTGCCAAACAAATTTATCTTACTTTAGCAGTCATTGGGTTTTGCTATACTTGCATAGGCGGCTTTGTCGCAAACTTATTCCTAGGGTGATTTTGCCATAAAAATACCGACCTCCAAATGATTAGATTTTTAGGTCTAACTATTTGGGGTCAGTACATGATTTTTGTTAATCTCGATATACTAAATTAACAAAAGCAATGGTACGCGCAGGATTATAAATAGCGATTTTCTTATCATTCATAGCCTTATAGCGAATATCATTAAACTGATACATAACGCGACAATCAGTAATAGCGCCCTCAACAGTAGCAAGTATTAAATTATAATCGCGACGCAAAAGGTGAAGTTCAAAAAAAGGAGTTTCCTTAGGCTGACCTAAAATAATATTAATATGCTCAGGAGTTAAATCAAAAAATTTAGAGATATGACGAAGTTTATTCTTAAGCATATGGCAATATTCAGCGACTTGATATTCAAAAATTTCTATCTTTGGATAGTTATAAACTTCCACAGGAGAAGCTAAACTGCGCGCCATAAACGCAAAACGAAAAACTTCAAGGTCTTTGTGAGAATCTAGCAACTGCAAATATATACGAATATTGCCTTTGCTAGGGCGAATGAGGGTGTAACACAAAGAACAAGAATACTCAAGAGCGCTAGCAGGAGAGTCTATCGGACCCCCTTCAGTGCCATTCCCAAAAATTTGCCCATGATACCCTAAAACTTCCTTTACTAAAAACAAACTAGATTTAAGACAAGCACAAAAAATATCATCTCCAACTTGCTCACAAATGACTCCATACCGTTCCATCAAAAACATTCTAATACTTAATCGTAACTCATCAGTAGTAATATCTGACGCTGCCATCATACAGCATTCCGTTACACAAAATTATACAACTATTCCAGTTTTATAATTTGTAACGTTCCTCCCTTCTAATTATAAAAATCAAAAACAATTTTAAAGAGGCATCTTAGCCTCTAAATATATAAGTAGTAGTATACCCAAATTTTTGGTAATATATATCAAAAATTTATAAATTTATCAACCGCCCTTGACATTAATGCCAAATATGTTATAATGATACACACTGATAGTGGAAAGGAGAGAGAGCATGGCGAAAGATAAGACGGGTTATAAACTAATAGCTCAAAATAAAAAAGCTTATCATGACTACTTTATTGAAGAAACTTTTGAAGCTGGAATGGTTTTGGTAGGAACTGAAGTAAAGTCGATAAGAGCAGGAAGCGGATCTATAAAAGAAAGTTTTATTCGTATTCAAAACGGCGAAGCATTTATTTTTAACATGCATATCAATCCTTATGATAAAGGTAATATATTTAATAAAGAACCGCTACGTACTAGGAAGTTATTACTTCACAAACGTGAAATTAATAAACTAGTAGGAAGCGTGGCTACTAAAGGTATGACCATCGTTCCACTTAAAGTGTATATAAAAGGAAGTTTGGTTAAAATGGAAATAGGGCTAGCAAGAGGTAAAAAGTTGCATGATAAAAGGCAGGATATTGCTAGTAAAGACGTGCGTAGACAAAACGAACGTGAATTTAAGATAAAAAATTTATAACTCCCGGGGGTGCACTGGTTTCGACGGGGGTCGTATATGTAGGGGCAGCCATCCGTAGCGGATCCTACGTTAAAAGCCAACTTTTAAATTAAACGCAGAAGACAATTTTGCATTAGCAGCGTAAGCTGCTAGTCTCCTCTAGCTGACCCGTAGGCTAGATGTGAGGCTCCGACTCTCGCGGGGAACGACTTGTGCTAAGCTTTGCCCACAAGCTGTATCTATGAAGCTACCTAAACTTTGAGTTTGTTGCTAGACGCTTAGTAAGGGGAATACTAAAATATCAACTATGATGGTAGAGACCACAACTTATAGGCTTTCGGACAGGGGTTCGATTCCCCTCACCTCCATTTTTTGTCACTCGATTGCGAGTGTAGATGGAAAAAACATTGGTAAAACTCACGAATAAGCATTTTAGCTTGAAAGTTCGTGAGTTTTTTTGTTTGTAATTATTTTTTGGAGTTATTAAGATAAGGACACAATCTTCGGAAAATCATTTTAGCTATGGTCACCTAGAATATTAATTTATTTGATCTACAAGTATTTACAGTAAATCAAATAATTTATACGATATATATAGTTACCTATGCACTTAATTTGCAGGATAGGGTCTTAAAAAGGTCGGTCTTTCTACCTATATCTTTAACTATGAGTGGATATAGCAATAGTAGCCTAGGTTCTCCAATCCACGAATATACAAATACGGCTACTAGAATTTATAAGGATGATAATTTATTTGAAGAAATAATTTAATTAGTCGTGCTGATATTATTGATTTCAACCTAGATATCACAGGTGGCAATGAAATTGAAATAGTAATAGAGGGGTCATTTGTATACTCTAATATAGTGGTGTGTACAAATCTTGCTTTATATAAATAGGGGAGTGGATAAAGAGGGAGTATATTGGCAACATATCTTTCATAAGTATGGATGGTCAGCTGTTTTTTTAGGAAAGCCATTTGGTAAACTTGTGATATTTAGAATTATTCCTAGCCAAATGAGTGTTCTTAACCGTAGATAATAAATAAAATATATTAAGTAGTTCTATCATATTCTGTTATTGGCGGTAATATACATATATTATGCCATTATGTATAAAATAGGGAGAATATAATAGATGAAAATCGAAAAAAATTTTTTTAAAGAGCTAGAAGAACATAGTTTATTGAAGTCAACCTTAATTGTGAAGTACTTTGGAGCTTGGAGTGCTATTATATCAAAAAATTATCGTGGTAAGATGGCTTATATTGATTTGTTTGCAGGCAAGGGTGAAGATGATCAAGGGGAAATTTCAACTCCTATACAAATTTTAGAATATTGTACAAAAAAAGAAGAGCTAGCTAAAAGAATGTATTTTTTACTAAATGATATGGAGCATGCTACTAGTTTAAAGTCTAGGATTGATAAAATACCAGATATAGAAACGCTTAACTATCCTATACTTACTAATTACGACATAGGGAAGGTATCTATAGATAATTTGCTTCCGAAAGGTATCCAAATTCCACTATGTGTGTTTTTAGATCCTTTTGGATATAAGGTAATTAGTGATTTATTACTTAGAAGAATCCTCATTGAATACAGAGCAGATTGCATATTGTTTTTTAACTATAATCGAATTAATGCTGCCATAAATAATTCTATTGTTGAAGAACGGATGAGGGATTTGTTTGGAGTAGATAACATGAATGATATTCGAGAAGAGTGTAAAAGCTTATGTGGCACTGAAAAAGAAGAATTTATTATAAGAGAATTCTGCAAAAGGTTTACTAATTGCGGGGTCTATATTTATTACTATAAATTTAAGCATCCAAAAATTAATCGTACCAGTCATTACATAATTCTGTTTTCCCACCATAAAGTTGCTATTAAAATTATGAAAGATATAATGTATACACATAGTTCCACGTTTACTATTGATGGAGTTGGCTCTTTTTCCTATGATAAATTCAATGATCAAACTAGTGAGGATTATTTTACAACTGCTCCTATAGCGTACTTAAAGAAAGACTTGTTAATTAGATACACTGATAAAATTCTAACAGTCAAATACATTTGTGATGAGTATACTCTTACACCTTTTATCAATAAGAATGTTAAACAAGCCCTAAAAGAGTTAGAAAACGAAAACTTAATAATAGTAACACCTTCATCTCAGGAAAGAAGAAAGAATACTATGGCTGACAAATGTAAAATTTCTTTTATTAGCCCATCTACCGTTTAGAATAGGATTAGCTGAACCTCCCATGATTAAAGATGCAGAGTTCTTATATATATCAGTTAATGTAATATGGTGGTGAATGAAAAAGGGGAAGCCATTGCCAGAAAGATTTACCGACTTTTTCCTGACGGCTTTATTCCCTAATGAATTTTAAAACAGTTTACAGAAGAAAATGCAAAAAATTCAGGATTAAGAAATATATCAGTAGAAAGCATTAAAATTAAGGAGGCAAGTATGAGAACAGAACGAATTAATGCAGTTGTTAAAAATCATCAAGGATATGGTGCTGGAGAAGGTGACACAGAGGAATATGAATACTATTGCCCATGTGGAAAAGGCAAGATTATTGAAGAACACGATAATATTCCAGGATTCAGAGAACACGATGTCTGGATTCAATGTCAAGATTGTACCGATAGATATAAACTAGATACATCTTCAGGTGTTAGACAGTGGAAAGTTGTCGAGAAATAATGCAAAATAATGCAAAATAATGTTTATGTTTATTTGTATCAACCCAACTTTCAAATATATATTATAACCTTGAGGTAGCTATCTTATTATAGATACTACCTCTAATTTTTATGTAAAGGAGGTGGAGTCATGCAGACAGAGCAAAGCACGTTAGTAACAACTGTGACATATTCAGATGACAGGGGTAACAGGTACCTACTAACTAAGCAGTGGAATAACGAATTACCCAAGGCAACTATTATAATGTTAAGTCCTAGTATATCAGGTGCTATACAGCAAGATGTTACTACCACATGCATTATTAATTGTACGTAGCAGACTAGATATTGAAATATCAACAGAGATGGACACTACAAACCTATCAGACGATGACAATATCAACACTATATTAGAGTCAGCTAAAACATCAGATACTGTAGTACTTGCATGGGGGAAATGTGACCTAACAAATTTAGCCATAAAAGCTAAGGTCAAAGATTTACCAAAGAAATTTTTTAACCCTACATTGAGATGTCATAGGTAATATGATATAATACCATTATATACCACCTGAGTTTTTTATGAGGAGGCACTATAAATGGTAAGGTTAGAGAGCTGTCCTAAGTGTGATGCAACAGCATTTGAATTTGCTGTTATTTCATTTCTTAGAAGTGGTAAATCTTTTGTGTTTTCTTCTAGTGTTTCAACACGAGTATTTAATCCAGCAACAGAAGATGAATCTGCAGCAAGTTCTGTTTTGAGGGTTTCCATATCTGATTCAACATCATTAATTCTTAAAGTAATTGGTGAAATCATTTCAGATAGTGGTGTTGATTCAGTAACACTAAACAAACGTCCAGCATTATATTTTGTCACGCCATCATATTTAAAGTTAAGAGCTTCTGTGACATTGTGTGTTACATTTGTTGTTGGTAAATAACCATTTTCCATTACGCCTATATTTCGAGTTAAAGTTTCTATACTTGCTGAATTTGTAGCAGCGAGAAGTGCTATTGTATCAATCTTTTCAATGTTTGCAGAATGAACACCATTAAAGATTTCAAGTGCAGTTGTTCTATCTGCAAGTGAAATAATATTTGACTCTGCGTCTCCAACTCTAGTATCAAGTGCAGTTGTTAGTGTTTGCAACATAGACAATTCGGTTTCAATTGTTGCTCTATTTTTAAAACCACCAAGTGCAAAGAATGATTCCCATGGACTTGTGAGATCTTCAAGTGTTGTAATTCTTGTTTTAAGTTCATCACCACCAATTGCATCTATTCTTAAATTAATTCTTGCATCTTCTGCATCAAGCTCAACTTTATTGGAATTAATAAGTGCTGTATTTGCAGCAATCTTAGAATATATAATTGTATCATGTGCTTGCAATGCTTCAATGTCAACTTCATTTTTGAGTGATCTATTCTCAACAACTTTTAATCTTGCATCTGTATTAGATTCAAGAAGTAACAATGAATTATTTAAATTTGTAGTTGTAGTTGTTAATAGCGATATATCTGTTGCATTTTTAGTTATTGCAGCATTAGCAGCATCCTTAAATGCAATAAATTCAGTATAATTAGCTAAAATTGCCTCTTCCAATGCTGACACTCTTATACCAAGTGCAGTAACAGTATTTGATGCATTCTCTGCAACTGCAGATGCTATAGTAGCAGTACTTTGAATATTTGCAATTTCAACCCACAGCGCATTTGTTTTATCAGTTAAAATAGAAGTTTCTAATTCTGAAATTTTGGTTGCCACAAAAGTTGATATTCCCATGTCAACTAGAAATTGTGTACTTTGTGGTTTTAAAACATCAACCAGCTCATTATATGATGGTGTATATGAGAAACCAGCTCCCCCAGTGTCATATAAAAATGATGTTGTGCCATCATCAATTTTGTAAGATTTAATATCATTACTCATAAAAGTTTCCGCCTTTATTCTATCGTTTTAGAATTTCATATTGGTATGTTAAAAATATATCATATCCAGTCTTTCGAGTTACTGCATCATAATTTAACCCAGCATTAATCGAGAACATGTGAACATCATATTTATATGAAATTGTTGCACCAAATTTTGGTGTAATTCCTACATATCCACCAACAAGAAATGTATGTTTATATTGTAATGCCTGCCTATCAAGAAAAATTGTATTTGTATAATGTATATCAGTCAACCCATCATAAAATGATGAATCTATATACACAACATCTTTTTTTGCCTCTGCTTTAACTTCAACATGTTCAATAACAGAGTCAGGATTAGATGATTCAACTTCACTTGATGCTTCAACATCAAATTTTTTATTAAATAATAGTGTGTTTGTTAAAAAGCCACCACCAAAAGAAAGAGAGCACAATACCAAGATGAGTATTATTACATTTTTATTAGAGCTCTCCACTATCTATAACCTCTGGCATTTCAAATTTTTCATTGAGTATTATAATATCACCAGCATCAATAGCAGCTTGATATGTTCCAGATGATATAGCCGTTTTGACTATGCCAACACTTTCATCTGTAAAGAAAATTATTGTTCCAATCTTTAATGTTTCAGTTATAGTTGATAAATAAGCAGCACCAGTAACGTGTTGCTGTTCATAAAATAAATCAAGCTTTGATTTAAGATCATCAACATCATCTGATAAATTATTTACACTTTCATATACTGCATCATATATGTTACTTTGTTCTGATTTATATACTTCAAAGTTTGATTGATTTGTATTAACTTTAATTTTTAACTCATCAATAGCAGTATTTAACTCATCATCTTTCTCATTCATGATGCGGATTATGTCATTGTATGATATAGTTATAAGTGTATTGACTCTATCTTTAAGCAGAGTGTCTGCAAAAAATGCATCGACATCTTCAGTCACCGTGCTTATGAGGAGATCAAGTGACATTACTATATCAACAACTTCTTTTGCTTTTACTTCGTCATATCGAAATGATTTAATTGGTTTTGCCATTACAAGTCTTCCTCAATTACAATTTTATTTATATATGAATCTCTATTTGGAAATTCTATCTCAAGTTTACCAGTCGTATTTTCACTTTCATCATTAAGTTCAAGTTCAATATTATTTGATCTAACAACCATGTCTGCTGAACCATCAAGTGATATTAATTTGAAACCAACACCTGGTTCAAGTCCCACTAAATCAACATCAATTTTAAGTGGATATTCATTCATATCTATTCCGATAAAATATTCATCTATATGGATATAGTGAATTGTTTTTGCTAAAACAACTGGACTTTTAATAACAGTTTTATTTTCAGACATATATTTTAATGCAAGAATGGAGTTAATAACTTGTTCAGTTGTACCATTAACATATAAATATGAATTTGTTGACACCGTTTTTTCAGATGTTGTTAATTCTATTTGATTAGTCTTCGTTGCATAATATTCACCATTACACTTAACTACATAATAATAATTATCTGGTAATGTCTGATATGAACTTTTAAATGTTACTGTAACTGATGATGGAATATCACCCTCAATTGCATATTTTAGATCCGATGTATGTGTGAATATGGCATCAGAAACAGAAACATTTGTGCTTGTTGCCGACGTGACCATTGTTAATGGTGTACTACTAGTAACATATTCAACATAACATGATTCTTGGCTTTTATATTTTCCCTTTTTAACTGGAACATATGACAACAATGATCCATTCTCTTTAGAAAAGATTTCAGTTAAATTATTATAAAATGCTTCAACGTGAGAATCAACAAGATCTTCAGAATAACTAACAAATGATGGAATCTCAATAGATCCATGATCTGGAAGTGTGTGTCTTATACTTCTCAGTTCATCATTAATATCTGATGTCTTTAATAACGAATTAGGATTGAATTTAAAAAATAATCTATTCATGGTGTTATTATCGACGTTTATAATTAAATACAT
>MDSP01000276.1_pt1 | contig 11264 bp, 9 predicted proteins | sample 1005811 | NCBI WGS metagenome assembly MDSP01 (sample SAMN05526596, study PRJNA338239) | gut metagenome | isolation source: stomach gut content | host: Naso elegans | place: Saudi Arabia: Red Sea | collected 2011-04
GGTTCATTTTTGTTTACACTAGCAGTTTTTGAACAGTGAAACCAAAGTGATGCTTTAAAGCAAAATAAGTCTCAGTACTTTTGTTCTTGTACAAACACCTTCGGTTTGTTGTGTGCCGTGCAAACGTGACTGAAATGCTAGTTTCCAGCGAGACAACCTCTTAATCAATACACCATCTGTTGTGCTAAACTACTCATTCCTTCAGAAATGACCAGATTGCTTTGTGCTTTTTTTTTTCTCCTCTGCAGCCCCTCCGACTGTCCATCTTGATTAACACATAAGCGCAATCCGCGTCCTATTTGCTGGCGTCGTGAAGTGTCTTTGTCTGTGTTGGCGAGTTTGCATATATTAAACACATTGGGATTATCCCAGCCCTCCTGCAATGCCCACACAGAAAATATAAATCTCAAGGACGTATCAAACGACAACAGACTTTCTTTGTCTTTCAGAATCAAATCAATGCCCGTTGTTATTTTATCATCGGCAGAACCCCTATCCCCCGAGAAATAACCCTCATGTACTATGAGTTCGCCATTTTCATTTATATCTCTTAACAGGTATTTTTTATATTCTTCGTTTTGGGTATTGCTTATAATTTCAGAACGCAGAATTTTATATTCTTCTTCAAAAATCTTCTTGATTCTAGGCTCATCGCCTCTATAATCTGCTATATTGGGAATAAAAAATAACGACAATGTTTTGATTCTTTTGTTGAAAAATGATTCTTCTTTTTGGAAGTGGCACTCAATAGTCTTTCTTATCATAAGGCGGATTTCTTCATCACTTAGCTCATAATTATCTTCTATGGTAAGTGCTGTTTTATTTGATAAATACACCTTTTTATCTTTAATTGAAATATTTACAACGTACAGCCCATTAAACATAGATTCGCCTGATTTTAGTCCTATATCTTCACCTTTAGTCACATTTACCTTTTTCTCTTCGTTATCTTGAAAATATAATAATTCTACGCTGTTTGCAGCAGCATGATTTACTTTCAACCTGGAATCATTGGTAATAACCGTATTGACACGTATTTTCTTGACAAGAAATTGTTTGAATGACGTGATGCTGTCCAGAGAGTACACCATATTTGAAAGTTTGTGTTTTGGTTCTGATGGGAAAGTAGCTCCAAATCTCAGACATAGTGAATTAAATTCGTTAAATATATTTGTAAATGCCGTACCTTTCAGCAAGTGCGGCTCATCTATTATTAGGATAGGGTTTAATTTTTGCAAGGAATTGAATATAGAATCATCACCAAATAAATCTTCTTGGTATTTATGGATTATATTGGTGTCTTTTTTGTCTATGGAGCTGTTCGTAAGCACCAACACAGAAAGCTCATCTTCGTTTTTAAGATAGTGATTTTTAATATTACTGACTGATAATTTTGAATCGTAAGTGTATAGCGATATGCGTTTGCCGTATTCTTGGAAGAAATAATCGGAAGTCAGCTCAATATTTTGGATAACTCCCTCTCTGATAGCTTTACGCGGCACGAAAATAATAAATTTATTTTGATTGTATTGTCTGTTAAGCTCAAATATGGTTTTGATATATGTAAATGTCTTTCCTGTGCCGGTTTCCATTTCTATATCTAGGCGTGTTTGATTGGATTTGTCTTTTATCGGCAATAAATTACTCTTGTAGAATTCCGTGATACTTGCGTATAAAGCATCAACATCATTGAATTTGAAATCATAATCTTTCAACACCTCTATAATATTATCTACACATTTTTCTTGATATTCCTGTTTTTCAAATAGCATATAACGACCTTGTTTTTAATATAGTATTATACATCATTTTTTATATATTTTGCAATAGTTATATATATAATCAGGAACAATAAACAGATTTTATATTTTATAACCCATTTATCCAGTCATGTAGTTTATCGATTTCATAAATACAATCCGGAATCCAAGTGCTATGGCTACTTGCTGCTAATTTTACATGGTATTGGCTTAGCTCTTGATAAGCTTTATTAAACTCTATTTGAATCCTATATACATATATTGTATTCTGAGACATATTCAATAAATTCTTCCACGTTTCAAGTAATTTTCTAAGATAATGCAATCTTTGAAAACTTTCTTCTCCTTGACTATCCACGAATCGCTTTGCAGAAGGTATTAGATAGTCGTCTATAAATTGTTTTATCTTTGCTAAATCAGATAATTGCTTTTGTTTTTCTACTTCTTGAGATTTTTCAAGGTTAAGGCGTTGTTGATTTCGTTCGTCTTTTCGTTTTTCACTATACCATGCCCACACAGCGAGAACAACGGGGATTATTATTGTAGATATGGCACTAGCCTTCTCCCAATTATTTGCCGGAATTGCAGTAATAATGTTTGTTATTGTTGTGTAATTAGTCAATATAATAGTATTCGTTATGCTCATCTATGTATCCTTAAATTATAGTAATATATTATAGATTTAAATAAAATTTTAGTCAACAGCACAAATAAAAAACAGAATACCATTTCTAATATTCTATTTTTTATTTATACTTCTTTAAAAGTTTAATAATTTCAGCATAATGTGCTTCACTAGCATAATCTAATGCTGTTTTTCCATTAGTGTTTTTAATATCAATCTCTGCACCACGTTCCTGAACAAGATATTTAACAATATTACTCTTATTATATTGTGTAGCTAATATTAATGCTGTGTCGCCTTCATCATTAATAGAATCATTAATATTAAGCTCCAACTCTTCTAAAGATTGTTTCACTAAATTTAAATTGCCTTGCTGTATAGCTCCATTTAAATCAGGTCTTTCCATTTTATACACCTAAAATAAATTTTTACCATATAATATACTAAACAATTATAGACATATCAATACCCGCCCACACTCTCAATCAATCCATCAGCAATCACTCGTTTTCTTTCGGGTTTACTGGATATGTATCCTTGTGTGGTTCTGATGTCTTGATGACCCAAAAAGTCGGCAACTAAGTGTATATCTCTAGTCAAATCATAGGCTCTATCGCCAGCCGTATGTCTAAAGGTATAGCGATTATATTTTGGATTTAACTTTAGTTCTTCACGCATTTTCTTAAATTCTTTTGCATAAAATTCTTTATTTCTAAGACTTCCGTAAAATATACACCCGTTGTCAAGTCTATTAGCTTTTGAAATACTTTCTAATTCTTTTAAGTATTTAGGATTTATCGGTGTTGTTTTTCTGTACTCTGTTTTACTCATCCATATTGTAATCGTGTTATTTTCCCAGTCTATATCGTCTTTTGTCATTTTTAGAATCTCATTCGGTCTAGCTCCTGTCAAAAAAAGAGTAATCATATAATTCATAAAATCCAGCTTGCCGTACTGTATACAATAAAACCACATTCTTTTAAGCTCATCATCAGTAAAAACTTCTTCAACTTTTTGAGATTTTTTTCTTTTCAAGAAGTCTATTCTATCCCGTATGCTTGATTCCAAATACCCCTTTTTAACACACCACTTGAGAAAGGTTTTCAAAAACGTGATATATTTGTCTGACGTACTTACAGCAAAATCATCTCTTAATCTTTCTTGAAACTCTAAAAGTTTTTCAGGTAATGTGTAGTCTAAGGTAATATTTGAGTCTTTTAACAGCTTTAAGAGCCGCTTTTTAATATTAACCGAATCATCACTCACAAAATTAGATTGATTGACCCTAATATGCTCATTAAAGGCTTGTATCAATACAGGTCTATTTTTACAATTTATTTAGTGGTTTTTATGTAGGTATTTATATGCCATAAACCTACTATACGGGAATACAGATTTTCAAATCGTATTTGAAAACTGCATAATAAAATATATTATATATCTATTGACAAAAGTATTTCAGTATGCTATACTAATAACGGTTAAATCTTAGCAAACTAGAAATAGTCTGTTTTTTATTTTTATCTTATGCTTTTGAAATAAAGGATAGGATTATTCATCGTGGATAATTCTTTTTTGTTTTAAAGCTATGCACTTGCTTACTTCTTTTTTATCTTTCACACTCGGGAATCAATATCGATTGCTCATGGCGGTTTGTATGTTCTAAGAGTGTGAAAGTGTTTAGATAGAAATATTTAAGACTATACTTTGTTAGGATTTAACCAATACAAATGCTATGAGCTTTTTATTGGTTAAAATTATTGCCTTATCCTCATAATATTTGTTATGAGGTTTTTTTGTTTTAAATACATAATATAAATTAAGGAGTTTATTATGAAATTATTTATTTTACTATTGCTGATAACAAGTAATAGTTTTACGCAGGAAATTAAGGTGCCGAAAACCTTGAAGAAGGAGTATGACTCTATTGACAAAATCAGCACTTACAAGAGCAAAAAGACTGCCCCATATACATTTGGCGATATGTGGACTCCAATTCAGTTACTCTTAAAACAAAAGGACAATGAACAGCCATATATCACCATGCTAATCAAATGGAGAGACCAAAGGTGGATTTTTGCTGACAAGGCTAAGCTTATTTTTGATGATAATCAGCTGGATATAAAATTACCCGACCGCCGTACATCGGTAGATGCTCCAAATGTTAATGAATTATACTACATACGCTTAACAGATGCCCAAATCGAATTATTAAGAGAATATCTGTATGCTATGGGTAAAAAATCCAGCTTTTCGATACGCTTATATGGGCAGAACGGCTATGTTGATATTCCCGGCGGTTTGTCTGTTATGGGTGGATTGACTAAAGGTATGCTCAAAAAGAACAGCGCAGAAATGTTAGAAGTGATGAAATTTTACGACACCCTATCAGAAAAGCTCCAGTAATGGAGCTTTTTATTTTATCTAACTATACGTGTAAAAATACTCCATCAAATAAACGGTTTTATATTTCTTAGTCTTTGTTTGGTATATCTTTGCAGTCCCTTTATTAAAGTCTATATCTGATTTCCTTAATTGTGTTATTTCGTTCGGACGGCAACCTGTATGCCACAAGCTCATCATATATAATTTAAAATCATCGTCTTTACATTCTTTGATGAGCTTTGTATAATCTTTTTCATTTATTATAACTTCTCTTATATTATCATCTTGTCGTACAAAGGTTAGACTCTCAAAATCCGCCCTATCATAATATCTTTTCTTAATACAAAAATTCAAAAAGGCTTTGAGATTTTTAATATAACGATTGGCTGTATCTTTTTGATATTTGCTTACTATTTCATTGATAAATTTTTGATTTATCTCATCTAAGTATTTAATCTTATTTTTCTTTAATAACTCATTTAGACGGTTTTTAGACTGTATAACACCTTGACTAAGGTTTTGACTAGCACACAACTCTATATACTCGTTAAACGCCACTAAAATGGGCTTTCTTGTATCTTGGATAGCAATAGTGCTTTCTTGTATGTGTGCCTCTACGGCAGGTCGTTGATTTGATTCTATGATTGGTTTGCATATATTCAGCAGTTTATTTTCCAGTTTATTTACGATATAATTTTCATATATCCTATATGCTAATTCTCTATCTTTCGTTTCGAGTGATATTCTAGTGTTCTTACCGTTTTTCTTGATTTGATAATAATATACACCGTTATTTCTTTGATAGATTCCCATAATTCACACCATCGACTTTTATTTTTTGTCGAAAATAGTCAGCACAGTAGTAACACAGTAGTAACACACTATGAAAATCATTTAAAATAAAAAAAGAGTAAATCTTGATATAACCAAAACTTACTCGTTTTTAACAGGGTGGATACCCTTGCCCAGAGTGGGAATCGAACCCACACACCCGAAGGCGGCAGATTTTGAGTCTGCTGCGTCTACCAATTCCGCCATCTGGGCTTGTGTTACATATTATAACACATTTGGTATTAATTTGTCAATACTTATTTCTTATTTTTATGCAATAAAGCTATCAACACCAGCGCTGTGGTTACCGTACCCGCGATTATCGCAATAATAAATCCTATAGGATTGTTGACTACAGGCAGAACAATAGGTCCACCGTGAGGTGCGTTGTCGCCTACTTTCCACAGCGCCGCCAAGATACCGCCCACCATGCTTCCTGAGATGAGAGCGGGAATTACTTTCAAAGGATTTGCTACAGCGAAAGGTATGGCCCCTTCTGTGATGCCTATAAGCCCCATAAATAATGCCGCCAAGCCGGCTTCTCTTTCTTGTGTGTCAAAAATGGACGGTCGCAGCCTTGTTGCGAGCCAGATACCCAAAGGCGGTGTACAGACTGCTACAGCCACCATACCCATGACTTCGGGAATGCCCTCTTGTATCATGGTAACACCGAAAAGGAATGCCACTTTGTTGACAGGCCCGCCCATATCGAACGCTATCATCGCACCGATTATCGCACCCAATACGACAGCGCTGCCGCTCTGCATGCTTTTTAGGAATTCTGTCAAGCCGTCTATCAAAGATTTGATTGGCTCGCCTACCAGCGATATACATGCAACCGTCAATCCAGTACCTACCAGAGGTATAATGAAGATAGGCAGCATAGCTGAAACGCTTTGAGGGAGTTTGATTTTAGCTAGTCTGGCAGCGAAAAATCCGCCTAAGAATCCCGCCAATATACCGCCCAAGAATCCTGTGCCTAGATTGGCAGCCAAAGCACCGCCTACAGCACCGGGAACAAAGCCCGGTCTATCCGCAATACTCACAGCAATAAAACCAGCCATAACGGGAATCATAAGACCGAATGCCAAACCGCCGACATATTCTATATGTTTTAGGATAGGGTTTGTAATGTTGATTCCGCTGCCCGCCTCGACGCCTGACAATGCAATTGCCAAAGCGATATAAACACCGCCTACAACGACCACAGGTATAATAGCGCTGACCCCGCCCATAAGATAACGATACAGCGGTGTGCGGGGCTGGTCGTCGGATTGGGTGGATTCGGAAGTGAATACTTTTGTGTTGGCGAGGGCTTTTCGTATGAGTGCATGAGGATTTTTGATAGCCTCTGAAACGCCTGTTTCTGTAAGGTGTTTGCCGTTGAATCTGGACTTTTCAACGCTTTTATCGCAAGCCAGTATGACGGCTTTTGCATTTTTGATATCTTCCGAAGTGAGCGCGTTTTCAACGCCTATAGAACCTTGGGTTTCTACTTTGAGCTTTAAGCCCATCGATTCAGCTTCGGATACCAGCTTTTGAGCTGCAATATACGTATGAGCCACCCCTGTAGGGCAAGCCGTAACAGCCACGACATCGTAGGCTCCGTTTGGAGTTTGCTCCTTGTTGTCTTTTTTAACGTGCATGAGTTTGATAAATTCTTTAGGGCTTTTCGCCGCTCTCAGAGCTTTGACTTCGTTTTCGTCAAGCAACAATGTAGACAAGCTGCTCAAAACCGAAATATGGTCGTCAGCCGCATTTTTCGGCATTGCCAGCAGAAACACCATTGAGATGCCGTTATCGGAATCGGGGTGCGCCCACGGCTTTGACAATGTAGCCGCTACTATTTTTGGTTTTTTGATAGCCGAGCTTTTAGCGTGGGGAATTGCCACACCCTCTTCGGGTAAATCGGTGTCGCCTTGCTCTTCGCGTGCAAAAACATCTTTGACAAATGCGTCTTTATCCGTGCATAGCTTCTTTTTTGCAAGCGCCTCTGCTGCTTTTTCGACAAAGTCTTTTTTGTCTGAAAAATCCGCATTTATAAAAACAAGGTCTTCAGAAAGCAGGTCTTTTAGTACGTCTTTCATAGTTACCGTCCTTTATAATATTGTATGTTAATAAATTAACATACAATATTATAAGTCCGAATGAAAATTATGTCAATATAAGCTCCTATAAAAAATTACACAAAGCTTAAATACCGATTATACAAGCAGATAACACCCATTAACAATATTAATACTTGACATATTTTGGTTTATGTGGTAGAATGTTAAAAAGAAATCCTCTGCATCCCGACGCGGTTTTTCTAAAATATTTAATAAGCTAAATCACATTTGGAGTTTTATGATGTACAGAGTCATACTGTTGTCGATATTTTTTTGTATGCCGATTTTTGCTGAAGACAGCGCAGCCGCCGACACTAAAAGCGAGGCAAAAGAGCGTTTTTATTTTACTTTCAGGCACAACGACAACGATAAATATTTCACAGGCTGGATGGACCCGCGCGCTTTTATATCCAGATTTTATGTGACTCATAATTTTGATTGGGAGGATGCGCTGATGTCGAGAAATCCCGCCGCTTACGATGCGTGGGATTTTGACGGGGCTGCCGCCTTGATGTACGGGCGTGTGGCGACGGAGTTGTATATTTTTCGGATGAAGAGTTTTGGGATAGGTGTGGGCGCGGCTGTCGACATACCGCTGGTAGCCAGAAAACAGCCTGCTACTTTGAATTTGTACAACGTCATGGGGCAGATTGCCGCTTTTATCGATGTTTATCTGCCTTATCAGATGAAGCTTAGAATCACGCCTATGTTTCATGAGTCTGTGCATATAGCCGACGGTTACAGAGGGGATAATTCCGATTTTGGGATTATCAGTTATGAGTTTGCGGCTTTGGAGCTTTACAAATATTACAAAGGATTCACGTTTTACGGCGGTGTAGAAGCTACATACAGCGCTCCCAGCGAGAGGGTTTTGGCTTTCAGGGGGCATTTGGGATTTGATTACAGGTACAATATATGGCGGGAGATTAATTTTATAACGGGTATCAATATGGCTATGCTTTACGACAAAACTCTGACCCGCCACCCCGAAGCCGAAGGCTGGCATCCTGCTGTGAATTTTGGGGTGGGGATTGAATTTGACAGGCTGATAACGGCGTTTAAGATGTCATTTCAGCGGGGATTTGAGTCGGTCACTTACCACTATGCGCAAATGCAGGCAGGACTGGAAGTGGCGGTGTTTTACTAAGAGCGGTAAGGAACAGATACAATGAATAAAATAAAAATCCTCCTTCACTGCCGTCCAGCTAACATTAATTTCCCATCCAATCTCTTCCTTCCCAGCTGTTCTGTTGGAGTTGTCTGTCCCTGTGCCAGGCGAGGTAACATCTTAAATACATCTGTAATTGCATACCAACCTGCACAGTCTTTCCTTAAAAAGTTCTGCCATTTTTCCAAAATATTCTTCTTCATTATATTTCGCGCTGGTCTTGCTTAAACTGTAGGCTACACCGCCCGACACTGCCCCTACGATTTCCGGTGCTACTGCTACATTTCTTCCGTATCCGTGAGCTTCCAGGAGGCGGACAGAAATACGGATGAAATGAACGCAGAGTACAGACAGAAGGCTCCATCCGTATTTGTATCTAACATGAAGCATAAATGAGCCTTAAAGTGGACGGATTAATTCATCAGGTAATTCATAGATTGAACACCATGAAAGAAAACATTCCACTTTAAAAGATGCATCAGAGCAGCTCAGTGAAAGATTTTTTTTTTTTCAAGAGTAACATTAAACTTATGACAAAGGATCAACATGAGAAAGCAGCAAAGCGTCCTTTTGTTTTTGTGTCATGTTTTGAAATGCTACGGAAAAATTACAGCCAGTGTTTAATCTGCACACAGATCATCAGTTCATCAGTTAACTTCCTCCCCGCAGTGACAGCTTATCGAGCCGTGCTGCTGCAGCGAGCAGACAGGCAGGTCTCACTGCAGGCTGCAGCTCCTCGCAAGTCCAAAAACTTTGTGACAGATTTACAAACAAGCGTTATTTGGATAAACTGACTACATATTTGAAATCTACATGGTAACATTCTAACCTAAAAAATACGGAATATTTACTGAAGTGATATAGTAACAGTTCTACAACAACAATTAAAAGTGTTCGGGTTGTGCTACCACTGTGCAGCCCTTCTGACCCAAAGAGCAAGTAACAATGGCTTTTAATATCCAGTAGCATGGTGACACTTTCATTTTATTTTAGTCTATTTTATTGCTTTTATTGTTTTTATTGTTTTTAACTGTTCTTATTTATTCTTTTTTATTTACTATCTATTGCAAAGCACTTTGGTTCACCGAAAGGGTTGTTGTAAAGGGCTGTATAAATGAAGAACATTACAGATTACATTAGATAAAGCTGTTTTGGAAAAATGGACGGGGCTTATGTAACCTATGTGGCTAATTCTGACTTGTGGGAACACTGTACGATCTAGGGATGCACGATATTGCATTTTTTCCGATATGCCCATATTTTACAACCCATTTGGCTGATAATTGATGCAGATACCAATATACAGTATATGTATATTTTCCCCCCACACCTAATCACAGAGATCATCAAGTCTCTCCTGTGGTGAATTTACACACAGTGTCATTATGCAGACTCTTACTGTGCTGGACCACCAACAAATGCAGGCATAAAATCCAAAGCTTCAAATGACATAACATTCATTCATCATGCAAAAGAAGAAAAATACTTGAACTTATCTAAAACATGTCATATTTATTTATGACAATTGCTTTTAAACAAAACAAGTAAAATTCATCCTACTTCAAACTGGATGATGCTCTCTGAGACAATCAGAAGAAAACCCACAACCAGGACAAATTTGGCCTGTTTCACAAGAGACAGTCAGTAAACATGACGTCTGTCCACAGGGAACATGGGAAACATGGCGGGCTGCACATGCTTCCAGTTTGCTGCTGTTGAGAGCTGGAACCAACTCCAAAAATCCCTACAGTTGCAAACTCTTACCTCCATCAGCTCTTTCAAACATGCCATAACAAAATTCCTAACGCATACCTGCAGCTGCTTCAGACAGAGCCCCTCATGACTATCTCATTTACACCAGCTCTCTCCCACTTTTAAATGGTTTTATTTTTTTTGCCTATTCACTACAACTGTATCATGTTAGTTCTATGGTCTCCCTATCACTGTTTGTATGTCTCTGGTCTATTGACTAGCTAACTGTCATCTTTCCATGCGTCATCACTGGTTGTTGTTTTCCTTATATCTGTACGCTTTATTTGTCTATATGTGCCTTGTATTGTATATTATTTTAACTTTGTCTTATGTGCTTCCCTTCCCCTCGCCTTTAGGAGGTCACTCACCTCCTACCAGGCCATTGCTCATATAAGAATCCTCTTTCTTAGCAATTTTTCTGCCTGGTTAAATAAAGGTTAATGAATGAATGAATGAATGAACTCCCGCCGTCAGCCTAAATCCATGTGAACGCAGCATAAACCTCTAAAAGAAATATTCATCGTAGTTTTACCTGTTTGTGCATTTCAATGTTCAGGCCGTAGGACATTTCATAATACTGCAAAACAAAGAGAAAAAGACAAATATTATGATAAACTCAACTTAAACACTGTGTA
>MDSP01000277.1_pt1 | contig 11224 bp, 2 predicted proteins | sample 1005811 | NCBI WGS metagenome assembly MDSP01 (sample SAMN05526596, study PRJNA338239) | gut metagenome | isolation source: stomach gut content | host: Naso elegans | place: Saudi Arabia: Red Sea | collected 2011-04
GTGAGGTTGATTGCGTTTGTTTGTTTGTTTTTGTGAGAGAAGAGAAGCTGTGTAACGTGGAGAGTGCTTTTTTAAAAAAAATTTTATCACCCCTATGCATGTTTATTCTAATATTTATGAATTAAAACAAGCAGATGCTTCCACCTTAACGAAAATAGAGGATTCAAGAGAAAGCCATCTGTCAGCACTTGGCTGTGACTGACTGTTGTTAGCTGCCATCACAAGTCAGAAGATGTAATGTTATGATCAGTTGTCCATACGTCTGTCACGTGGTATCTTTAATGCATTTGTGAGTGTATCACTGTTGCTTTCAGGCCATATTATCATCTATAAATAGTAGGCTGTGTGTTATTTTTGATAGTAAATGAATACATGCGTGTTTCCATAACACTCTGAAATCATTTTCAAAACTTTACTAAATGCAAAACAAAAACAACTTAACATTTATTGTTTTTTTCCTGAAGTTTTTGGCTAACCATGTACACATGCACACCCTTAACCTAAAACCAAAATTACAGGCTTTGTTTCTTGATAGAAATATATTTTTATGTGTGCATGCACACCATTTTATTGACATGAAATTATTTTGTATCATTACTGTATAATTTGTGTATTCAGTTAAATTTCATGGTGCTAAAAAGCACATTTCATACAGTTCATACTGAAATGACAAAATCTCAGAAGATGGAAAAATACAGATATTTTACATGTTGATGTGAAAAAAATGATCATTTAAAAAAATATTTTCATTGATGTTACAATATCATTGGTGTGTTTTTGTTACTGGCCTTACAGTGGAAGTGATTTTTTATTTTTGTTGTTGTATTCCATTTTAGTTGGAGGTGGGGTGAACAAAAACGATTGCTGATAAATGAAACAGGCCACTGGCTTTTTGTTAGTAAATTTTGCACTTAAAAAAAAAAAGTTGTTCTATTTGGATGTCATTTGATTTCTTTTGTTGAATATTAAGTTTTCAAGAAGATACAAATTAGTGAACACATAAGGAAGTAACTGACTTCAATGATGAATAAGAATTAGTGTGTAAAGAGTTTAAAGTAACAAATAGTTTGTTGTAAACATTGCTTAAGAAAACATTTACAAATGAGCATCACAATGTGACTTTACTACTGTATACATTTTAAAGTTAGCGTTGGCTAACTGTAAGTACTTCATTTACCATTGGGTAGATTAATCTACAGCAATTCACGTATTCTGTAAGATCATCGTATGTTTGTAGTTTTACTGTCCTATTATAACCAAATATGTTTAAATCTTTCATGAGTGTAGAATAACAGCCTGTTTTCAGCTTTGTGACAATGCATTTTCCAGCTGTTACAAGAGGATTTTAAATTGTTTATTTTGCTTGAGAAGTAGAATTTTCTCAACCCAAAAGGGTTATGGCTGACCATGGTGAATTTAGCAGTTTTGGGTTCAGTGTCTTTAGGAGGACACTTCAACATGTGAACAGCAGGAGCCAGGACTTCAACCGCCAATCCTGCGAAGAGATCACAACTCTTCCTGAGCCACAGTCCGTCTGGAAGGAATACTTAATCCTTAAGTTTATTGAAAAAGCATGGAACAATAAAATGGTTATTTAATAAGTAACTAAAGCTGTAACGTGAATGTAGTCGAGTAAAAAGTACACTATTTCTAGAGATGTAGTTGATCAGAAGTACCTAAAATTTGTAATCAAGTATGGTTTTTGAGTAAATGTACTCAGTAGCACGCCACCACTGAGTATAAATACTGAACATTGCAATTGTATAGTTTGCTGAAATGGAGTCATATGCAATACACAGTGGAAATATTGTTTCCCTTCTGTAAGATGTGCTGTGAACAATTATTTTGGATGTTACAAACATCATTATGGCACTACATTTACTTAGATACTTAACTTCCAGTAACATTGAACAGCAGCAACATGACATAATGCACACTGGGAGGATAGTGTTGGTGAAATGTACATATTGTTCCATGGGGGATTTCTTTGATGTACAGCATTAAATGTGGTTTCTGTGGGTCATCTCTGACATGGCCTGTTAGTTAAAAACAATAATTTGGTCTTCTTCAATGCATCAGTATGCAGATGACTATTTTGTTTACCAGACTGACTAGATCTGCTTGGAGTGTAATATGTAGCTTAAGTAGATGATGTTTACTACATAAAGCCTATAATACTTTACATGAAGGTAATGATGTGTGTGTTTGCTTGCTTTTATTGTGGTATTTATCTGCTAGAAGCTGATAATACAATATTCCATTCTCTTTTGGAATTACAATAAGTGAGAAAAATATAACAATTTGCTATCCCATTCATTGCAAGTGGAAAATACTAATGGGTAAATGGAAATAGTGTTCTAAATAATTGGTTTTCTGTCTATTTTTCTTTCTTGTCTGTTTTCAGATGCCGCGTAAGCTGAATCGCCGTGCTGAGCACATGAGGAGGACCTGGGCTGCCCGGAGGGAGGCTGATGTCCAGCTTCCCCCTGATGTCCACCCTCCCCCTGATGACCCTTGCTGTCTGGGCTCTGGAGAAATCCAACCCAAAGTTTTGTGTGGGGCTGGAGAAATCCAGTCCCAAGTTTTGCCTGGCAAAACTCTGCAAAACTCAATCTCACGCTTCGGCGTACATATATTTGACAAATCACGCTTCGGCGTACAGAACTTTGATGAAACACGCTTCGGCATACAGAACTTTGATGAAACACACTTCAGCGTACAGAACTTTGATGAAAACTTTCACAAAACTCTGAAAAACTCTGAACTACCTCTGAAAAACTCTGAACCTCTGCCTGTCTCTGAACAACCTCTGGCTCTCTCTGAACAACCTCTGCCAAACTCTGACCATTCTCTTGAGCAGAATAACCACTTGTCTGATTCTTTCATGTTCAAGCAATGCATCGATGAAAACCTGGTTCCTGGCACCATGAACGAAGCTGTTGATGATGCTGCACCTGAATCCAAGCTTCCAGATCAGCACCCTGATGAAACTGCACCCAGTGGGAACAGAATTGCAAAAGCACCTGTTAAACAATTCTTACAAGGTTCAATCTCACAAGGTCATAAGATGTTTAAGGATAATGCTGGCAAACAGTGTGTAGCTAACAGTTTAGCAGCTGTGATGATGAATGAGTTGAAAAGCATAACAACCTGGAGTGATGACAGACAGGTAAATGATGTTGACTCTGTTCTTGTTGAAGGGAATAACTTGTACAACTCTCTCAAAGATGGTGGTAAAATAAGTGGAACGAATGGATATCTTTTTGTTGGAGAGTTGCCAAATGTGTATGCAATGAAGGATGCACAGTTTTCAATAAAGTGCGGTCCAACTTTCAGTGGAATGGTTGGTGTGTTTGCTGAGGCTGCTGATCCAGACATGAGAAATGTTAATGTACCTCTGAATATGGCCATTCAAAGAGCACTGATAGATCATGATGCTTGCTTTGTCACTTTGAGTTGTTCAACGTGTGTGATTGTTAAGCAAGGCTACCATTTTGCTGTATTTGATCCCCATATGCGCAACATCCAGGGTCATGTGGATGCAGAGAAAGGTACTGCTGTGGTTGTTTTTCACTCTGACTTCACGACACTGTATGACCAGTTGGAGAACCTTGCTGAACAGGTGCTTCCTGGTAACTGTACACTTAAAGAAATGCCATTTGAGGTTACAGGAGTGCAAGTGGTGATCACAGGTAACATGATAAAACATTGTGAAGAGCCAGAATCTATCAAAAATGATGCTAACAGTGGCCAACAAGAAGGCAGACCACTTTACAGTGCTGTGTTGAAAGGTGAACACACGAGAACTGCTCCATGCACCAACTCTTCAAATGAAAGTGTGACTAAAAAGAGAAGATGTGCCAAAGAGGTAAACTGTGAGGTGCAGGAAAGTGCAAGTAACCCAGCAATGTGTGGTATGAACACATCAAATGGCAATGACATGCATGTGGACACAGACATTGAAATAACCAATGTATCCCTGGTGCCTTTCATTTACAAACCACTGACTGCTGTGACAAAAGTTAGACTTTGTTCACAGATTGGTGTGAGAGATGAACATAAAAACCAGCCACAATCTGTGGAAATTTCAGCCATGGGAAGAGTCTGTGAAACAAAAACAATTCAAGGTGATGGCAACTGTTTCTTTCGAGCTTTATCCTACGCCATTTCAGGAAGTGAGAATGGACACATGAAGTTACGCCGGGAAATAGTTGATCATCTTGCAACACATGAAGCAGAATTCCACAAATATTTGAGAACTGGACAGTCCTCTATCCAAGAACATTTAAACAGTTCAAACATGAAATGCTCAGGTTCTTTTGCAACAGAGATTGAAATCTGGGCAGCTGCCAACTTACTGCAGGTTGACGTATACACTTACAATGCAGACAGATGGAACTTTTTCCCATGCATTCAAATACAAGGTAAACAGCAACCAGGTGAAAGAAGTGGTGAGGCGATTTACCTGAATCACACAAACGGCAATCATTATGATATTGTGACATGTGTTAAGGACGCACACAATGAATCCATATGCGCATCATTTGATAAACATGTCAGTCAAGACAAACATTGTACAGATGGACAGAGAACAAAGAAAGAACAACAAAAAGAATCTTATGCAGACCGCTGGTCAAGAAAGAGGAAACTGACATCTTTGGAAAAAACATATGCAGCCAACAAAGAGGACATTTTAGAGAAAATGAGAGTAAAATACGCCACAAATGAGCAATACAGAAAGTCTGTCTGTGAACAAAGTAAGAAAAGATATGCGGATGAACCTGAACTGAAGAAACAATTATGTGAAGCGACTAAAACTAAATACGCCACTGATCCAAAATTTCAAGAGCGTGTGCGTGAACAAAGTAAGAAAAGATATGCGGATCCTGAACTGAAGAAACAATTATGTGAAGCGGCTAAAACTAAATACGCCACTGATCCAAAATTTCAAGAGCGTGTGCGTGAACAAAGTAAGAAAAGATATGCGGATGAACCTGAACTGAAGAAACGACTATGTGACGTGACATTACAGAAGTATCACAATGATGAAGCATTTAGAGATGCAGTGAAAACTAGAAAACATCTCAGTGCTACGAAACAAAAGGACAGGAAATTTGACATTACATGTGTTATTGAAGATTTCCGTAAAACAGTCAAGCATGGTCCAGAATTTGTCTGCTGTTGTTGTCATAGACTTCTGTTCAGAAAGCAAGTTAAAGGATGCAAGAAGAACACATATTCTACAGTGAGTCCAGATGGCAACACCCTTGCTGATAAATGCATAACAACTACTTATTTGCATGTATGTGATAAATCTTGTGGGAAGAATTGCAGTTTTCAAGATGAGGCTTTTTCCAAATTATGGATCTGTCATACATGTGATAGTCATCTTCTCAAGGGTAAACTGCCTGTACAGAGTGTTGCTAACAATTTGCATTTGAAGCCCATCCCCCCTGTGCTACAGTGTCTCAACGAGTTAGAACAACACCTTATTTCACTGCACATTCCCTTCATCAGACTCATACCTTTGAGAAAAGGAGGCCAGAACGCTGTGCAAGGACCAACTGTGTGTGTGCCATCCAACATATCACATGTGACGAGCATTTTGCCAAGAGATGAGAGTGAGGATAAAATGGTGAGGATGAAACTGAAACGTAAACTGACCTACAAAGGACACTATCAAGACATGCACGTGGACACGGGAAATATCAAAACAGGTCTGAATTATCTGATCATCAACAATACATGGTATAAAGACGTGACGATAAACCCACACTGGATAAACACATTAGATGAAACTGACAATGAACAGATTGAAGATGAAATGGCTGAAAATGATGAAAAGGTTGAAACTTGTATTGATAATCCAACTTCAGACAAGGAAGATGATGATGCACCTGAAATACAAGATTTATCACATATTAAAGACCAGCATGGAATGTTTGCAGCGTCTTGTTTACAACCAGTTGATTTGGGTCAAGAGATACTAGATCAGCATTTTGATGGGATTCTCTCCATTGCTCCAGCAGAGGAAAATTCTCCAATTAGACTTTTGTCTGACGGCACAAATGAACCCAAATGTTTTCCGGTCTTATTTCCAAAAGGAGCACCAACTTTTCACGATGAGCGCCCGGAAAAAATAACTCTCTGTAAATATTTCAATCAACGAATACTTAATGCAGATGGACGTTTTGCCCAAAACACTGATTACTTATTCTATGCGCAATATGTGTCAGAACTGAATCAAATTTTATCAAACGTGTCAATAGCCTTGAGAAAAGGGACGGACAAAAGTTTGAGGCGAGATGTTACCAGTGACATCCTAACAGACCCGGAATCTTTGAAAAAAATTCTGCATTTTGATGAAGGCTACAAATTCCTGAAACCTATCAGAGGCACCCCTCCATTTTGGCAATCAGCACAGAAAGATTTGTTTGCAATGATAAGGCAGCTTGGTATTCCTACATGGTTCTGCTCATTCAGCTCTGCTGACCTGAGATGGCCTGAAATGTTGAATGCTATGCTTAGGCAAGAACGCAAGCCAGTGAAACTGGAAGATCTTTCTTGGGCAGAAAAATGTGCATTATTAAAGCGCAATCCAGTGACTGCAGCCAGAATGTTTAACTTCCGATGGGAATGCTTTTTAAAAGATGTTCTACAAAGCCCCGCTGCGCCGATAGGCAAGATCGCAGATTACTTTTATCGAGTGGAATTTCAGATGCGTGGCTCACCCCACATACATGCATTGTTTTGGGTTGATGAAGCTCCAAAAATAGACAAAGACTCTGATGCAGAAGTTGTACAATTTTGTGATAAATATGTCACATGTGAAATGCCGTCTGATCCAGAACTGTTGGAAATAATCGATGTGCAAAAACACAGTGAATATCATGCAAAATCTTGTCATAAGAAAAACACTAAGGACAAAAAGAAGAAAGGAGCAATAAATTGCAGATTCAACTTTCCCAGACCAGTCTCAGAACGCACATTTATCACCAGACCAGATATTTCTGATGAATTTAAGGGACAAAAACACAGTGAGTCTGAAAACAGTGAAGGAGGAACTGAAAAAGAAAAAGAGCCAGACATTGACATCGTTGGTATGAAAGCTGAAATGGTCCAAAAACTGTTTGAACAAATGAAAACTGTCCTGTCAAATCGTACAGAAAGAGAAAAGTTCCAGTCTGCTGAGGAATTTTTTCAATATTTTAACATATCACAAAGCATCTTTCAGAAAGCAAATGCTACGCTGACCAAAAGGACAAGCATTGTGCTAAAGAGGAAACCACAAGATGTTTGGATAAATCAGTACAATCCAGATCTCCTACGCTGCTGGCAGGCTAATATCGACATACAATTTGTTGTTGACGCTTACAGTTGTGCAAATTACATCATTTCGTACTGTATGAAAAGTGAACGTGAAATGGGACTGCTGCTCGACCATGCTCAAAAGGAGGCTATGAATGGAAATTTACAAGCTAAGGAGTCAATGAAAAAAATTGGCACAGTCTTCTTGCAAAGTCGCCAAGTTTCTGCACAAGAGTGTTGTTACAAATTAACGGGTCTACCACTTAAGCACTGTTCACGTGGAACTCAGTTCATACCAACTGGTGAACATCCTGTCAGAATGAGTTTACCCTTAAGTCAACTGAAACAACATGGTAGCGATCACACTGACGACAAGCACTTGTGGATGAAAAATGTGGTGGACCGATACAAAAACAGACCAGACACACAAATGTTTAAGAACATGTGCCTCGCAACATTTGCCTCACAGTACAGAATTCTGGCTAACTCACAAATCCCCAAAGGTGATAAGAGTGAGGTGATTCAACTGAAAAATGACTTTGGCTTCATAATGAAAAGAACTAACGAAGAGAAACATGCTGTGATCCGCTATCCTAGATTCTCACCAATGAAGCAGTCTGAAGCCTATCATCAGAGCATACTCCAAGTATTTTTGCCTCATTATTTGGACTGCCAACTGAAACCTGCTCCATTTGAAACTTACAAAGACTTTTACGAGCATGGTGCTGTGCACGATGAGGACAACACATTGGAGAGTGTGAAATCTATAGTGGATAGAAACCGGGCTCTGTTTGAGAAAGAAGCTGACAAAATAGATGAAGCTGAAAAGATGTTACAAGCCAACGGTCAACTGGAAGACAAACTATCATAAATGTATTTATAACTGCTGTAATGACCTGTTCAGTCTGCTGTCATCAGCTGATGGCCGACCTGTGTTTCCAACGCTCTGCTGTGTCTGACTGACTGTTACTTCAACGCTGAAACGTCTTCTCGGAGTCTGCCACCCCACAGAAATATATGTGTATATAGAACTTCACTGTAAAGCTCTGCTCAGTAATGCAGAAAATATTACAAACAGCAATGGCACTGGCATGTAATTCTGCAGTATAACAGCAGTATATACAGTCTGTATTACTGCATTACTCACTGGGGAGGAAGTACCAGAGTACTGGGTTGGACTTTTGGTCGTCTCTTGGCTGAAGCTCCCATCTGATTGGCTGATCGTTTGAGTGACTGTTGGTTCAATAAACTGGAGGCTAAACCTGCATGGTACTGCAACTAAGAAATACACACAGACAGACACACACAGAGTTACACAATTATCATCATCACTTAGTGTGTGTATCTTTCTGGAGGAGTGTGTGTGGGGGAAACTCGCCAGCCTCCTGATCATTAGGCCTGGCTGTGTCTACAGGTTAGGGAGATAAAGGCTGTGCTCATCAGATCCATCAGAGGGTCCTGGTCTTTGTTATTTTCATTCAGTTTAATTTTAAAGGGGGTGAAATACAAATTGTGGTGAATGAAAACAAAGTAGAGTATTTACAGTCTTCTGACGGACACAGATATCTTCATCTTGGCATTTTCATTTTCATGCTTCTTTTTTAATTCAGCGTAGACATCCTACTTTCTTCCTCTGCCCTCTCAGGGTAATGTTAATCTGGCAGTTCAAATGAGTTCTCCAGAACACAACAGCGCCCCCTTGTGTATAGGTCTCTGTTTGTCTAAACCTGGCAATACTGCTGTATACCTGCAAGACACCTATAATAAAATAATTACATGTAGAAAAAAATCTCAAAAATTCATGAGTGGGTCCTGTGATTTAAAAAAAAAAGAGAAGAGGGTCCAGAGCAGGACTGGACAGGCATCTTTGCCTCGAAAGACTTTTTCTTTCTTCATGAAAGGCAGAGGGGAAACTCCTCTGAAGCTCATAAGAGATACAGCTCTGATGAAGAGGGGCTTTCCCTGAAGTAACTACAAAATAAGCTCCACCTGAAGCATTCGTAAGAATTGCAAAATAGCCTTCAAAAAGCCCAAATGCATCCTAAATACTAAAATGTTAAAATAATATGGATGTGATGGAGCTCTCTGTGCGTTTTTTTTTTAATGCAGGCCTGCAGCCACACTGCCACAAGCTACAGTGGAAGCAGTTTTCTCTTTAATGGAGGCAATGCATCTCCAGAATACACATGGGGGCCAAATGTTCAAACAGAATACTCTGTGAATCAATGACAATTTTTTAGCAAATAAAAAATAGCATCGTCATTGCATTCCAAAAAAAAAACTGTGCAGTTTTTCTATGGTAGTATCTGAAAACAGAGACCTGCACTTGTCGAGTCAATTTCCTGCAGCTAATAGGCCTACTTCTTCCTGGATAGGGGAAAAACAGAGAGAGAGACGGAAATGTCATCAATAGAGAGATGTGGTGGGGACGTACCAGCCGCCGCTTGGGTTTGATGAGAGGGCGATTCTGCCCGTTCATCTTGTGATAGAGTCCGCAGGCGTTACACAGATAGTGACCCGTACCGTCCCGCCTCCACAGCGGAGTCGACGTGGCCCCGCAGTTCACACACTCTCTACCTTCTGCAGGCACGCACGCACACGCACACACACACACACACGCAAGCACGCACACGCACAGGGAGAAGATGGAGACAATGGCCGGGTCAGTTTGCTCCTTAAAAATGAGAAAATATTCATGATGCATGTAATGTAAGCTGGAAATAGAAAAATGTTAGTGAGAGGAAATGGAAATATTTATAGAACATGCAGCAAAGTGATTTAGCCTCTTTACAACAATAACACAATACAGTGATAATAATAATAATAATAATACTCATGTAATAATAATGAAAATAAAAGAACGTATTTAATTTTAATTTATTTTCAAACACACACAGAGAAAAGGTTCATTTAGGCTGTAAATCACCTCCCTCAGCCTGCTGGGTTATTGATCAGCGTTGAAATGCAGCTGCTGATTAATCAGGGGGCTAAAACCAATCAAATCTATGACACTCACACACACAAACACACTCAAACAAACAGCACAAAATCCTGCATGCATCTTGGTTTGTTCAACTGCAACTCATAAAAATTTTGAAAGCAAATAACTGCAAACTGAGGGCAGTGGTAAGCTGCCGTCTTAAAGACAGCTTGAAACAATATTTCCACAGTAACTAACAAACTAACTTTTTTGAGGGTGAAACTGCTTCAAACAGGATGTAGAGGCGGGACAAATTTGGGAGTAACATGACTGGCAAACACCCAAACACACACCGCTTCACCATCCTGTTGCTAGCGAAGCTAACTAGCTAGCTAACTACCTACCCACCGTACTGCTAACGTTTCTACATTACTATGAATCTATCCGATGTGTTTGTCTCTCTCTTTCCTGCTCTGATGAATTTCCAAGTTACCTGAAATATAAATTATGTGTGACAGGTAGATGTCATAATATAATTGGTTAAAAACTGGTTGATTCTCCTGGCAGATTTTGGCAGATTTTCTCCTTGGCAGATTTTGTTTAACACGAATCATAAAAATGATTGACTGATATAAGAATAGAGAGAAACTGATTTTTTGCAATTTTCCTTGGCATACACTGTTAAATAGGTGCACACTATGGCCATGGATATGAACCAAAAGGGTTAAAGTATTTACAGTATTATATTTTTGAGTAACATCTCTAAAAGAAACAACAAAACCTTCTTCAATTTCTTTTGCAGAAATTTCAAGATACTTGCTAGAATTAACAAACTTTGCAATCGTTGGTTTTTGTGACACAGAAGCAGCAATAATTGCGTTCAAACCACCTTCTAAATATTCATCAATATTTTTATTAAACAAAGATTTATTAGAAAAAGTAGCTTCAGCCACAGAATTGCTCCACTGAATAACCCCTGCATCAGTAATTAACACA
>MDSP01000278.1_pt1 | contig 11217 bp, 10 predicted proteins | sample 1005811 | NCBI WGS metagenome assembly MDSP01 (sample SAMN05526596, study PRJNA338239) | gut metagenome | isolation source: stomach gut content | host: Naso elegans | place: Saudi Arabia: Red Sea | collected 2011-04
AGTGTAAGTGGAATGATTTCTAGCAATTTAACTCCACAAGTTGATAATTTATTAACAAAAATATCGTCAAATTTATTAGTTACAATATAATAAACACTACCAATATTACTAACTTCTAAAACTTCGCTCCACTTCTGCAAATCAGGAACTTCACCAGAAAAAACTACTTGCACTTTTCGGATTTGCTCTTTAAGACCATCAACCGTAGTTTGATAAGTGATTTTTCCTTGGTGTATCATACTTATAGTATCGCAAATTTTTTCTAGCTCCATCAAGTGATGAGAGGAAATGAGAACGCTCATTTCTCGTTCTTCAACCTCGGCAATTATCCACCCCAAAATTTCTTTTTTGGCAATAGCATCAAGTCCAGAGGTTGGTTCATCAAGTACGATAAATTCTGGAAAAATTGAAAGATTTAACATAAGTGCAAGTCTCATTTGCATACCTTTAGAAAGTTGGTACACTTTTTTATTTAATTTAAGAGGAGAATAAGTATTATATTGGTTAAATTTTTCACGGCTAAAAGTTGGATACGTATCCTCATAAAATCGCACCAAATCTTCTAATTTATAATTTTTAAAATATTGATTTTGGTCAGCCACATACCCGATTTTTTGTTTAACTAATTTATTTTCATACACTGGCTCACCCAAAACTTCGATAGTCCCACTGTCTAATTCATAAATTCCAACTAAAGATTTGATTAAGGTTGTTTTTCCGGCACCATTCTCACCAATTACCCCATGAATTTCACCTTTATTAATCGTAATATTTATGTTATCTATTGCCAAAAAATCTCCAAATTGTTTTTTTGCGTTGTAAATATTAACCAACATTAGTATCCTCTCCTTCCCTATCATGCTCAAATTCTTGGTATATTTCTTGTATAATTTGCACTAAATTTTCTTTTGGCTCACCCAAGTATTGCCAGTCTACGCATATTTGATGAAGTAATTTTTTAATCTCTTGCATCTTTTCTTCTCCCCCTCTACCTTGTGGAATTTTAGCTACATAATTACCTCTTCCACGCACAGAAACTATAATTTTTTCACGCTCCAACTCTTGATATGCCTTGCTTACAGTGTTTGGTGTGATGCTAAGCATTTCGGCAAGTTGGCGAATAGATGGAATTTTATCTCCCTCTTTTAAGACTCCTTTTAAGACTTGTTCTTTAATGCCATCAATAATTTGAGCATAAATTGGTCTTGAGTCTTGCAGGTTTAAATTAATCATTTTGATATCCTCCTTTCATCTGAAGTGTATTATCTGTAATGATACACAAAGTATACGGGTTTTAGAAAATTATGTCAACCTATTTTTTTATTTTTCTCAATAAAAAATGCTCTATCTTTACTTTAAAAGTTTAGACAAAGCATTGAAAATACTAAATTTTAATTAGATAAATTTCGACCTCAAGAATTTTATTATCTATAGTATATACTTTATGAAAAGGTTCAATAAGTTGGGCGTTATAATCGAGAGCGATTTTTTTAGAAGCGATATTTCGTCTATCAACTGGATATAAAAATGAATGATAGCCTAAAGTTTTTGCATAATCTAAACTATATTTCAAAGCTTCTTTACCAAATCCATAACCTTGAGCAGAATTTTTGATCCAAATTCCAATTGTGGGCATAGGTTCATTTAATTCATGAATACCAATCATACCCAAAAATTCTTTATTACATTTACGCAAAATTACAAATCCTAAATCGATGTTATTTTTATGCAACTTAGCAAAGAATTTCATTAATGAAGTAGCTTCTTCTAAGTCACTGGCAATTGCAGGATACATATATTGTGTAACTTCGGGAGTTAGGTATTCAAAATATTCTTTAGCATACTTTTTGGAAACAGGGGTAAGTATTAATCTTTCACAATGAATATTTATAATTAATTCTCCTTTCCCTAAAAAAAGAGATATATAAAATATTTCTATAAATATCTATCAACAACTTCTTTTAGGCCAGGGTCTGTAGTGCCTTCACCAAGAGCTTTAAACTGCCATCTATTATCACTTAAATAAATTTCACCAAATAGCATAGCAGTCATATTTGCAGCATCTGTAGTTAAATCATAGCGATATAATTCCTCTCCATCACCCACATCAACTATGCGAATAAAAGCATTATTTATTAAGCCAAAATGTTGTTTTCGTTCATAAGCATGGTATATATTTATTACAATTAAAATTTTGTTATAATTTGCAGGTAAGTTTTCTAAATCTATAATTATACGTTCGTCATCGTCATGCCCAGTTCCTTCACCAGTTAAATTATCTCCTAGATGCTCTACCATTGTTGTATGGTGAATTAAATTTCCGAAATATACAACATCTGCACCATCTTGCAAAGTTTCATCATATAATAAAATTGCAGAAGCGTCACAATCTATGGGGTATGGCTTTGGAGAAAAGATACTTTTTTTAGTTTCAACTTTATCCCAACCCAAACCAACAATCACTTTATCTAGCTTCTTATCATTTTTGGATAGACAAACTTGGTCTCCTTTTTTTAAACTTACTGACATAATAAAACCTCCTTAATATTTATAAATCATAATATTATTTATATTCAAAGCGTATATAGTATATCCTATTTTATTAATTTTAGGCATATAAAAAATACTCTTATTTTAGTTCATAAAAGTATTTTAGAACAAATTTATAAATTTAATATAAAATTTTTACAACTAAAAATATCCTAATTATTTTATCATATAATAATGCTAAAATCTTTTAAAGATATCAGATGTATAAAAATAACATAAAAATATTTGGATTTATTTACTAAAAAATTATTTGATATAGATTATTTGAAAATAATTCATGTTTATCAAATTTAGGCATAAAATAGAAAAGTAAACTTTTTAAAAGGGGGCTATTTCATGCGAGGTAGCATTAAACATATTTTTGTAGGAAGTAATACTGCTGTTGGTTATTTTTCTTTGGTAGACTCAATTGTTTCACAACAAGAAGCACGTACAATATTTATTTTAAAAGGCGCTCCTGGTGCTTCAAAGTCTAATTTTATGAAAAAAATTGGTGAAGCAATTATTGATGAAAATATTGATGTTGAATATTATCATTCAAGTTATGATCCAAATTTATTAGATGGCTTATTTATCCCGTCTTTAAAAATTGCATTGTTAGATGGAAGTTTTCCAAATGCTTTAGAGCCAGTAAATTTAGGAGTTGTAGATAATGTTTTGGACTTTGGAGTTTTTTTATCTCCTGAAAAATTATATACCTATAAAAATTCTATATTATCTTTAAATGAGCAAATTGACCGTTCTTATGTGAAAGCACTATTTTATTTAGAAGCGGCTGATGCACTTTATCGCCAATATCTTTTTACAATGAAACCAACTATTCAAACTGAAGAAAAATTACAATTTGAAAGAGAGCTACTCGTTAAATTGCAAGAAATTATTCCAAATAAAAATGTTTTTGGTAATTCAAGAACGCTTTTTGGATCAGCAATTACAGGGGAAGGTGTTGTTGATTATATCCACACTCTAATTGGAAGAACAGAAACAATTTATCTTTTTAAGGAAACTTTAAGTTGTAATACAAAAGAACTTATGCAGAAGTTAAAAGATTTACTTGTATACAACGGATACAATATTGAATGTTATATCTCTCCTTTAGATGTTGATAAAATTGAAGATATTATAATTCCTGAATTAAGTTTAGCCTTCACTACAAATAATAATTTCCATAAACCAAAAATTTTCCCAACACATATTATTGATTTTACTAATTTTATAAAGCCAGATGTATTTAAAGAAGCTTATAGTGGGGCAGACAAAGACTTTAAATTTATGATGACTTTACAAGAAAAAGCAACTCAAGCAATCGCTTCTGCCAAAAAATATCAAGATGCACTAGAAATTTATTATAACGATGCAACGAATGAGGCTGGTATGGAGGAACAATTTGCCCTCTTACTCGCAGATATTTTATCTGAAACTACTATAAAGGCTTAATTTTAAATAGGTTGTAGACATTTTGTTTACAGCCTATTTTGTTGTGTTTGAAAAAAGTATTGCCACAAAAACTATAGTATATACAACAAATTTAATGGAAAATAATGTTAAAAAGAATTTTTATTATCAAACTACTTGATTTTATCAAAAAATTATGTTTTAATAATATTAATAATAATTATTGAATAGGAGTACTTATATGCATTCAACATCTCAAAAAATCAAAGATAAAAATTTAAAGGTAACCCCTCAGCGTATTGCAATTTTTCATATGTTAACCAATACTACAACTCACCCTAACGCCGAAATGATTTATTCATCACTTCAAGAGACCCACCCAACGATGAGCTTAGCTACTGTTTATAAAACATTAGACACATTTTTAAAGGCTGGGTTGGTGCAGCAATTAAATGTTGGAGAAGATGCATTTAGGTATGATGCAACAGTTGTCCCACATTCACATATTATTTGTTCAAGATGTAATAGAGTTGATGATATGGAGATAAAAAATAGTCAAATTAACCAAGTTCAAGAATTAAGAAATCAAGTAGAATGTCAAACTAAATATAATATTTCGCATGAACAACTTTATTTTTATGGAGTTTGCCCAGAGTGCCAATAATTAACTTCTCCTCCTCTATAGGGGAGTTTTTTTGTGCGATTTTGTAGGAGTTTCTACCTTATTAATTATAAAGGAAGTGATGGGATAAATTTTGGAATATAGAAATAGAGTGGTGATTTGAAAAAGTGAAATCTAAAAATCGTGATGATCATACTTTTTTGTCCTATTAACTTTTTTGTCCTATTTTTGGGTTATACCTAGGAAAATTAAATTGGCTATGGTAATATAGAGATAAATTTTGGAGGAGGATTTAAAAATGAAGATGGGATTATACATTCATGTGCCTTTTTGTAATTCAAAATGCTATTATTGTGATTTTTTATCTTTTAGCAATTTAAATTTACAAGAGGAATATAAAAAGGTTTTAAGAAAAGAGTTAATTAATTATAGCACAAAAATTAGAAATTGTAAAATTAAAACTATTTTTATTGGAGGAGGAACACCAACGGTTCTTGCTCCAAATTTTTTGCGTGAAATTTGTGAAACTATAACAAAATATTTTGTGTTAGATGAAAGTTTGGAATGGACAATTGAGGTTAATCCTAATACTTTAACCAATGAGCATATAGAAATATTTAAAAATTTACCTATCAATCGTATAAGTTTAGGTTTGCAATCAATATTTCCTCATCATCTGAAAAATATAGGGCGTATTCATACTTTTGAGCAGTGGGAAAATTGTATCGAACAGCTTATAAACGCTGGAATTACAAATATTAACACAGATTTAATGTTTGCTTTGCCAAATCAGAGTTTAGAGGAGTGGGAACAAACTTTAATTACAGTGGTAAAATATCCTATAACACATATTTCAGCATATGCACTAATTATAGAGGAAGGAACTCCGTTTTTTAGGCAATATGAAAAAGGTGAATTGGAACTTATTGATGAAAAATTAGATAGAGAGATGTATAATTCTGCCAAAATTATTTTAGCTGAACATGGTTTTAATCATTATGAAATTTCTAACTGGTCAAAAAATAATTTGGAGTGCAAACATAACTTGGTGTATTGGAATTGTGAACAGTATTTGGGGGTAGGGCTTGGTGCATCAGGGTATTTAGATGGAGTTCGGTATACAAATGTATTGGACTTGAAAAAATATATAGCATCAAATGGAGAAATTTCTAAAATACAAGAAGTGATAGAGCCGATTTCTCCTCAAATGTCTATGGAAGAATTTATGTTTTTGGGTCTTAGATTAATTGATGGGGTTAAATTTGAGGATTTTGAAAAAATATTTGGGGAGTCGTTAGAAAAAAAATATAAATTTTCTATTCAAAAGTGGATAAAACAAAAAGCTCTTGTCAAAACTATAGATGGAATAAAATTAACGCCTTATGGAATTGATATTTCAAACCAAGTTTTTACATCTTTTTTGGAGTAAATATTGGAGAAACTTCCTTATTAAAAGAAGGTAATCTTTCACAAAATAATTAAAAATAAGTATTGACATATTTAATATTTAATGATAAATTAAAAAAGTAGTTAGCACTCACATATAAAGAGTGCTAACAAAAAGGAAGTGATAACATGAATGAAAGAAAAATTCGCATTCTTGAGGCAATTATCCAAGACTATATCCAAACAGGATTTCCTGTTGGGTCTAGGACACTTTCTAGAAAATATGATTTAGGGGTAAGCTCTGCTACAATAAGAAATGAAATGTCTGATTTGGAGGAGCTTGGTTTGATTACCCAGCCACATACTTCAGCAGGAAGAATTCCTTCGGATAAGGGGTATAGGCTTTATGTGGATAATTTAATGGATAGACCCGAAATTGAACCAGATTTAGAGGCAATTATTACAAAAGTGCTTCAAGATAAAATTACAACAGTAGATACTTTACTAGAAGAAACAGCGAGATTAATTTCAATGATGACAAATTATACAACAATTGCATCTGCCACAATAGTAGAAGTTGTTAGTATTAAACATTTGCAATTAGTTCCTGTTGATAGCAAAAGTGTTGCCTGTGTAATTGTAACAAATACAAATAATGTTAAACATCATATAGTTAACACTCACTTAGAAATAGACTTTGGTGTATGTAATTTATTAACTGAAAGTTTGAATGATTGTTTAGTTGGAGCTACTGCGAGTACGGTTAAGCAGGCAAATCTACAACATTTACAAATCCCTCAACATTTTTTAGATGATTTATTATATGCAATCGAGGATACTTTAAAAGAAGAAGATGCAAAACATATTTATACACGAGGAAAAGCTAATATTTTAGATTTTGAAGAATTTAAAGATGGCGACAAAGCACGGGATTTACTGGAGTTATTAGAAGAAAAGCCTTATTTAAAAAAGCTTTTATCACCAACTCCTGGTGCATCTATAAATATTACAATTGGTGAAGAAAATGCTCTTGAACCAATGAAGCAGTGTAGTTTGATAACAACGACTTATCAACTTGGAAATTATACTTTAGGAACAATTGGAATTATTGGACCTAAGCGCATGAATTATGGAGAAGTTGTTTCGCTACTTGAACATATTTCTTGTCATATTACAAATATGTTATCAGATGATTAGCATAACGCAAGAAAGGAAGAGTTTAGATGATGAAGAAAAATAAAAACGAAAAATTAGAAGAAGAAGTTGTGGAAGAAGTAGAAACAGAGGAAGTTGCTGAAGAAACAGAGGCTACAGATGAGAATTTAGAGCGTTTTCAACGTCTAATGGCTGAATTTGATAACTATCGTAAACGTACAGACAAAGAAAAAATTGATAGCTATGATAATGCAGTAAGTAAGACTGTTACAGAGTTATTACCAGTGCTTGATAATTTTGAGCGTGCATTAAAACAAGATTGTGCAGATGAAGCATTTGTTGCTGGTGTAAATATGATTTATAAACAACTTGCTGGAGCGCTTGAAAAAATTGGAGTTTGTGTAATTGAAACTCATGAACAAGTTTTTGACCCTGCTATGCATAATGCAATTTTCCATGTTGAAGATGAAAATTATGGAAAAGGTATAATTGTTGAAGAGTTGCAAAAAGGGTATATTTATAAAGAAAAAGTTATGCGTCACAGCTTAGTAAAAGTGGCAAATTAATTATAAAATCGGAGGAGAATAAAAATGGGAAAAATAATAGGAATTGACTTAGGAACAACAAATTCATGTGTATCTGTTATGGAAGGTGGAAAGCCTGTAGTTATTGTAAATGCTGATGGTGGAAGAACTACTCCTTCAATTGTTGCCTTTACAAAAGACGGTGAGCGTTTAGTTGGAGATACGGCAAAACGTCAAGCAATTACAAACCATGACCGTACAATTGCTTCAATCAAACGTCATATGGGAACTGACCACAGAGTGGATATTGATGCAAAAGCATATTCACCACAAGAAATTTCAGCTATTACATTACAAAAATTAAAAGCTGATGCAGAAGCTCACTTAGGTGAAACTGTTACAGAAGCTGTAATTACAGTACCTGCGTACTTCTCAGACTCTCAACGTCAAGCAACAAAAGATGCTGGTCGTATTGCTGGACTTGATGTAAAGCGTATTATCAATGAGCCAACTGCTGCTGCTCTTGCATATGGATTAGAAAATGAGCAAGAACAAAAAATTATCGTTTATGACCTTGGTGGTGGTACATTTGACGTTTCTATCATTGAAATTGGAGATGGTGTAATCGAAGTTTTAGCAACAAGTGGAGATAATAACTTAGGGGGAGATGATTTTGACCAACGTATAATTAATCATTTAGTATCTGAGTTCCAAAAAATGGAAGGTGAAGACCTGTCTAAAGATAAAATGGCTATGCAACGTATTAAAGAAGCTGCTGAACAAGCGAAAAAAGAACTTTCTAGCAAAACTTCAGCAAATGTTCTTATTCCTTTTATTTGTCAATCTGGGAAAAACCTTGATGTAACAATTTCAAGAGCTAAATTTGATGAGTTAACAGCTGATTTAGTTGAGCGTACATTAGGTCCAGTTAGAAGTGCATTAAAAGATGCAGATTTAGAAGCTTCAGAAGTTCAAAAAGTGTTATTAGTTGGTGGTTCAACTCGTATTCCAGCTGTTCAAGAAGCTGTAAAACGTATTACTGGAAAAGAGCCATTTAAAGGAATTAACCCAGATGAATGTGTTGCTATTGGAGCTGCTATTCAAGGTGGTAAACTTGCTGGAGATGCAGGAGCAGGAGATATTCTTCTTCTTGATGTAACACCACTTACACTTGGAATTGAAACTTTAGGAGGAGTAGCAACGGCATTAATTACTCGTAACACAACTATTCCAACTAAGAAAAGTCAAGTATTCTCAACGGCGGCAGACAACCAATCAGCAGTAGATATTCACGTAGTTCAAGGTGAAAGATCTATGGCAGGAGATAACAAAACTCTTGGAAACTTCAAGCTTGATGGAATTATGCCAGCACAAAGAGGAGTACCTCAAATCGAAGTAACATTTGATATTGATGCAAATGGTATCGTTAAAGTTTCGGCTAAAGATTTAGGAACTGGAAAAGAGCAACACATTACAATTACTGCAAGTACAAATCTTTCTGAAGATGAGATTAATCGTGCTGTACAAGAGGCTGAGCAAAATGCGGCAGCTGATAAAAAGCGTAAAGAAGCAATTGATATTAAAAATGAAGCAGAAAGTATGATTTTCCAAACTGAAAAGTTATTAACTGACATGGCTGATAAAATTGACCCAGCAGATAAAGCTGATGTTGAGGTTAAATTAGAGGCACTTAAAAACATTAGCGAAACTATGAATTTAGATAGCGTTTCAGATGATGCAATTGAATCATTAAAAACTGCAAAAGACGAATTGACACAAGTATTCTACGGAATTTCTGAAAAAATGTATAATCAAGCATCAGAGCAAAATGCTGACATGGGTGACATGGGAGCAGGTTCGGCTTCGGCAGATGATGATGTGATTGACGCTGATTTTAAAGAAGAATAAAAATCAATTAAGGTCAAAGGGTGTTTTGCTCTTTGACTTTTTTTGTGTTTTATGGTTAAATTAATAAAAAAATGGTGGTGAAAAAATGGCGAAAAGAGATTATTATGAAATATTAGGAGTTCAAAAAGGTGCATCAGAAGCTGAGCTTAAAAAAGCTTATAGAAAGTTGGCTAAGCAGTATCACCCTGATACAAACCCTGATAATAAAGAAGCAGAAACAAAATTTAAAGAGGCATCAGAAGCCTATGAAGTACTTAGTGATGAAGATAAACGTTCGGCATATGATAGATTTGGGCATAGTGCGTTTGAACAAGGTGGAGGAGCAGGAGGATTTTCAGGTGGTTTCTCTGGAGGATTTGACTTTGAAGATATTTTCGGTAGTGCATTTGGAGATATTTTTGGAGGTGGAGGAGGCCGAAGAGGTGGAAGACGTGGGCCAAGACCAGGTGAGGATATTCATCAAAATATTCAAATTACTTTTGAAGAAGCAGCGTTTGGGGTTGAGAAAGATATACAAGTTCCAACAACAGAAACTTGTGCAACTTGTAAAGGTACAAAAGCAAAACCAGGAAGCAGTGTAGATACTTGTTCTCGATGTGGTGGAGTTGGTCAAGTTCGTGTAACTCAAAGAACAATTTTAGGAGCAATGCAAACTGTTCAAACTTGTGATGTGTGCCATGGAGATGGAAAAGTTATCAAAGAGCGTTGTATAACTTGTAAAGGAAAAGGCAATATTAAAGTTATCAAGAAGGTAACTGTATCAATTCCTGCGGGGATAGATATGGGGCAAACATTGCGTTTATCAGGCAAAGGTGAAGTTGGAGAAGTAGGTGCGCCTGCTGGAGATTTATTGCTTACGATACACATTAAACCTCATACTATTTTTAAGCGTGAGGGTTATAATGTATACATGAGTATGCCAATTAGCTTTAAACAAGCAACTTTGGGAGCAGAATTATCAATTCCAACGTTAGATGGTAATGTAACTTTTACTATTAAGGAAGGAACTCAAACGGGTACAACTTTTAGACTACAAGGAAAAGGTATACCAAGTCTCAAAAATCGTAAGTTGCGTGGAGACCAATTTGTAGAAGTAAAAGTTGAAGTTCCAACAAATTTAACACCAAAGCAAAAGGAGTTGTTAGAGCAATTTGATAATGATACGTTAGCTCAGCACCCAGAACAAAATAAGTTTAAGCAGGTGATGGATAAATTGGGATTTCGCAAATCTAAAGAGTAAATTTCAAAAGATAATTAGAAAGAATAAGGAATAAATTAAATGGATTATGTTCAAATTGCAATAGAAACAAAAAGAGATGCTGTTGAGGCTCTTAGCTATTTTTTGATTGATGAATTAGAAGGTGGCGTTGAAGTGTGTGACCCAAAAGATGCTCTAAATCAAGACTCAACACAAACTTGGTATGATTTGATAGATGAAAATTTGTTAAATGGTGATATGGAAACTGTAATAGTTAAGGGATATTTTGAAAAAGGTATAAATGTTGAGGATACTATATTAAAAATAGACAATCAATTAAAACATATTAGTCAATTTTTGGAAACTGGTACAGGAAAGATAACAGTGGTAGATATTTTGGAGGAGCAATGGGCAAATGAATGGAAGAAATATTACAAGCCTATTACGATTGGTTCTAACATTGTTATTAAACCAACATG
>MDSP01000279.1_pt1 | contig 11167 bp, 9 predicted proteins | sample 1005811 | NCBI WGS metagenome assembly MDSP01 (sample SAMN05526596, study PRJNA338239) | gut metagenome | isolation source: stomach gut content | host: Naso elegans | place: Saudi Arabia: Red Sea | collected 2011-04
ATAAATGCTATTTTGATGAGTGCCTTTGATTTTACTGTCAGAGTAAAAACCCTGGAGACAGGCTGGTTAGTCAAACCCCCACACTGCTGTTCATCTCTTGCAGACTGTGGTGTTTGACACTTTTTAAGAGGCAAAATCTCCTCCCTTCGCTAGAAATGTACCTCTAACGGAGGAAGAATAAAGAATATCACAGTTCAGCATCCGCTTAACAATTATGAATACCTAAAGCTTGAACATAGAACGATAATACAATTTTAAAAAAAACAGAATATACTGTATATGTTCCACATTTTAATATATTTTCAACTATTTTAAGAGCTCTTTTTTGGGAGGGGGTTAGATTAAAGGTATCTAGATGTCTGCCTGTATCCATCCGACTGTATGGCAAGGCCAACAATGCCTCTAAGCTGATTGGATGGGAGCTGTAGAATAAAGGCTGAGAAAAGTGCTTTTTGTTTCATGAGAAGCTCTTTTTTGGTACAAAAGGCACAAAAGAGACCCAAAATAAAAGCACCACCAAAATTCTTTGTTGACAATCAAGCTCCATCAGCCTCCTTTAACAGCCTCATAAAGTGCCAAGCTGACACATTCAGCATGCAGTCCCTGCAGTGAAAGGTCACTCAGCCTATTTGGGGCTAAATATATTTTCTGCAAGTGCATGAATCAAAACACAAGCGCAGCTAGCGTTGCTTTGATCTTTCAACGGTTTTCCAGGGATGCAACACAGAATGGAACGATCAAAGCAGGTCTTCATACACATGGACAAACATATACATCTCCTTCGCTCTTTTGTGAGTATGAAACAGTGTCAAATAGACAAAACAACAGAGATACAGATAAATTAACAGAGGGAGACGAAATTAAATGTAAGCTTACAAACTTACTTGATGTGTTAACAGCAAAACATCTCGGTGATCAAAGTACGAATTTCGCTCTCTACGCCTACCTCTAACATTAATCGCTGGTGGGTCCTCCTAAGAAATTGCCGAAGTAGAGCGCCACATAATGCCAGCACAATCAGCTGAATTTAAAAAAAAAAAAATCTTTAGCAACGTTGTCTTCTCAATCTACTGCACAACGAAAAGGGGGTTTTCAAGTGTGTTTTCATTGCTTTTAAAAATCCCCGTGCACTTGTCCACTTAGTATGTGCTTACACATTATAAGCAATTAAATGCTTCTTTCACGTGGCAAAACGTCACCGAAGTGCTAATTTGCCATAGTCGCTAAATCTATCGTCATCTGAAAGTTTTTCGCTCGCACTCCATTTAGCAGAGTAGGGTGGGTTCGCCACAATTGCATCAAACTTCATGTCGATATGTTGCGGGTTTTCTAGCGTATCATCATTTTTTATATCAAAGTTTTGATACGACACGTTGTGTAGTAACATATTCATTCTAGCCAAATTGTACGTCGTTGAAGTAAGTTCTTGCCCACAAAATTTTCTCACGTTTGCTTCTTTTGAAACTCTAAGCAGCAACGAACCAGACCCACAAGTTGGGTCATACACCGAACGTAAGTCCGTTTTCCCCAAAGTTACGATTTTAGCTAATATTTTTGACACCTGCTGTGGCGTATAAAACTCACCTGCTTTTTTTCCTGCATTTGATGCAAATTGACCAATCAAATACTCATACGCATCACCCAAAATGTCTATTTCGGTGTCGTCCGTGCCAAAAGATAAGTCGGCTATTGAGCAGATAACTTTGCTAATAAGTGCCGAACGTGACTTCACATCTCGTCCCAATTTTGTTGACTTTAAGTCCATATCGTCGAATAAGTGGTCAAATTCCTTTTCGCTCTCTTGCCCCTGTGTTGACGCCGATATTTGGTTTATCGCTATCGCCAACAACTCAACGTCAAATTTGCCGATGTTTATTTGCTCAACCAATGAGGCGAACAAGTTTTTTGGCTCAATGTAAAATCCAAGCTGAATTGTTAACTCCTCCTGCAAATCCTCACGAATTTCTTCGTCGTCCCAAGCTTCGGCGTATGACATCTCATCTTCTTCAAGCAGTAAGTTAGCTCTGTTTTCCACTTTTTCTGATAAATAACGGAAAAATATTAGCCCTAAAATGTAGTTTTTAAACTCGTTTGGCTCCATATTTCCACGTAAATTGTTTGCCACGTTCCATAAATTTGAATATAGTTCTTGTTGATGTTCTTGCATAGTTTTTCTACCTCCATGAAATTTATAATAAAAAAAGGTCAGCCATTTAAAAATATAGCTCACCTTAAAATTTTATTTTTGTCTATAATGAGATCCACATTGTATTATTTGTATAGTATTATCTTGTATTCTATATACAATACGATTTTTGTCGTCTATTCGTCTGCTGCCTCTATTCTTTGTGCTGCTTTTAGCAGTCTATCTTGATTTTCAGCACTGTAAAATGGGTCATTTGCAAGTGAAATTTCAAACGGAATTCTTTGTTCACGAACCACAGTTTTTGCAAACATATTGATTGCTACCGAAGTATTTAATCCAACTTCTTGACAAAATGCATCAAATTGTTGTTTTAAACCCTCATCTATACGGATACTTAGAGTTGTTTGAGCCATATTGATTACTCCTTTCAATCATTAAATATACTCATATTTTAATACAATGTATATATTATGTCAATACAGTTTGGTATTTTTCAGCTTGTTCCTTAATAAAACTTCTAAGCAGCGTCGCCTTATTTCGTTTCTCTTTAAACCCGCCTGTTATTTGCTTGCTCAATTTTTCTTCGTTAATTATATTTGAAAAACTATATTCCTCAATACTTTCAAGCACCAATTGTTGAGTCAAATTATTTGCTTGGGCAAACATACTAATTTCTTGTGCCTGAACCGCCTTTTCAAACTGCTCAAATTCTTCATCTATGCAATGGTCTGGCGTAAGAGTTGGTATAACTGTCGTTAGAAAATCTTTAATCAAGTCAACTTTTAGGCGTAGCTCCTCGTTATCTGCGTTTTCCAGTTGGCCCATAATATTTTTAACGTCTTTGTCCCTCTGGTCATCGTCCGAAGTGTCGATATCTTTTATCAAATTCAAAATATAATCCACATTAATTTTATCCGTGTGCATAAGGGCAATACTAAAGTCGATATCCGCCAATATAGAAGCTTTATCTTTGTGGTTACGTCGTTTTTCTCTATCATAAATCAACAAATATTTGCCTTTAAACTTCTCATAAGTTTTGGCGTCAATTCCTATATGCTCATCAGTGAACTCAAACTCCGTGAAAGTTTGAAGCTTAGTCAAAGTTTTTGACAGCTCCCTAAACGCAACGATAAACTCTTTTTCAGCCGCTTCACCCTCAATTGTATCAACATCAGATGGAGTAGCAACAATGGTATGCAAATTGGCAAGTTGCACCACAAAATTTTGCACATACTCATCATAGCTACCCATAAGCACCGTTTCGGTATCGTTAGTTTGAGAAAACAAACGTATAGCATCGTCCGTATCTGTTTTCAAATTTTGATAACATACGATATTCCCGTGCGGCTTAGTTACACTCTCAACACGGTTCGTTCTTGAATACGCTTGCAACAAGTCGTGGTATTTCAACTTTTTATCGACATAAAGCGTGTTTAGCGTCTTGCTATCAAACCCAGTCAAAAACATTTTCACCACAATCAAAATATCAATGCTAGCATTTTTCACTCGTTTAGACACGTCCGAAAAATAATTGCCATACGTTTCCGTACTATAATTTTTGTTAAACATACCGTTATAATCATCGATAATTCGCTCAAGGCTATCTTTTGAATGTTCTTTGCCTTCTTCGCTGTCCTCATTTGCACCAAATGTGAAAATCGCAGCGATTTTTAATTCGTGTTCAATCGTTTTAAATATATCGTAATACTTAATTAACATCGGGATATTTTGCACAGCCAAAATTGCAGTATACTTTTTGCTATTCGTTTTTAGGTCGTGAATTTCAACTATATGGTTAGCAATTGTCGTAAGTCGTTCATCACTCATCATAACCTCATCGGTGTCTATCCCGTGAACTTGTTCGGGGTCATCTTCAGTGAAGTTTCCTTTTATAGTGTTATAATATTCAACGGAAAAGCCCAACACGTTGTTGTCTTTAATCGCATTTTTAATTAAATAATTATGCAGACACTTGCCAAACAAGTCAGCAGTAACTCGCCCCTCTTGGCTCTTGTTTTCTTCAAAACGAGGCGTCCCCGTGAATCCGAAATATTGAGAGTTTGCAAAATGTTTTTGTACCGCAGTGTGCATCAACCCGAATTGTGAGCGATGGCACTCGTCTATTATAAACACAACTTTATCGTCTTTATATTTATCCATAATTTTTGTATATTTGCTAGATTTTATTGCGTTGGCAAGTTTTTGTATCGTCGTCACAATTAGCTTTTTTGAGGAGTCTTGCAAATTTGTAATCAACGTGGCAGTTTTGTCCGTCGGGTCAACGCAATCTTTCTCAAACCTGTTAAACTCAGCAACCGTTTGACTGTCCAAGTCTTTTCGGTCAATCAGGAAAAACACCTTTTTTATATCTGGCTCCTTTGATAATATTTGACTTGCTTTAAACGAAGTCAACGTTTTTCCAGAACCTGTAGTATGCCAAATATACCCGTTTTCGGTCGTATTTTTAGCGTTGTTTAATATCGCCTCAACAGCGTAAATTTGATAAGGTCGCATAACTAACAGCGTTTGATTAGTCGCATTAACAATCATATACTTTGATATAACGTTTGATAATCTTTGGTGCGTTAAAAAATTGTCTGTAAATTCCTCCAATTGTGTGATGCGGTTGTTTTCCTCATCGCTCCAAAAAAATGTGTATTCAAAATTTAGCTTATTTGTGTTGGAAAAATATTTCGTATCAACGCCATTGCTAACAACAAACAGCTGAATATACGCAAACAGCCCTCTATACGAATGTCTTCGGTAACGTTCAATTTGGTTAAACGCCTGCTTAAGTTCGATGCCGTTTCGTTTAAGCTCAATTTGCACGAGAGGTAAACCGTTTATAAGCAGTGTAACATCATAGCGATTGTTGTATTTGCCTTTCATTTCGATTTGTGATGCAACTTGGTAAATATTTTTCTCAAAAGTGTTCATATTCAAAAACTCGATATAAATTTCCTCGCCGTTATCTCGCTCAAGTTCAAACTTATCTCGCAACATCGTGGCACTGTTAAAAATATTTTTGCCCTCCAGATGTGTAAGCACTTTGTTAAATTCTGTCATTGTAAGTGGGGTAGTGCCAAGTTTATCTTTATTAAATTCGGATAGCTGTGTCCTAAAGTTCGTTTTCAAATCATCTTCAGTATGTACTTTAACTTTGGTGTAACCCAGTTGCTCCAATTGTTTAATAAATTCTAGTTCGATTTCCCATTCCATATATATAGCCTCCTTGTTAGTTATACGTATATTATATCAAAAATTGTGGTAGTTATAAAGTAAATAAGTTATAATATACTAAACGGTTTTTATATATTTTATAAGGAGGAAACGCATGTATTTAAACACCCAACAAGGCTTTGAAAGCTTTAAAGAAAGATTATCAAGCAAAATATTTGTAGATAAATCTATGATACTACAAATATTAAATGAACGAGTTTGTACAGATGACAAATATATTTGTGTTACACGTCCAAGGCGATTTGGAAAGTCCCAAATAACTTACTTAATAGAAAGTTATTATAGTAAAGCTATTGATAGCAAAAAGCTTTTCGAGCAACTAAAAATTGGTTCAGATAAAAATTTTGAAAAATACGTGAATAAGTACAACGTAATAAAATTAGATTTTTCTGACTTAGGCGATGAAAACTCATATGAGAAATATGTGGGTCACATTAAGGCAAACTTAATATACGACTTAGAACAACATTATCCGCAAGTAGATTTTAATAAATTTAGCAGCTTACCTCATAAGTTGTTAGCAACAGGAGATAAGTTTATATTTATTATTGATGAGTGGGATTTTATATTTAACAAAGGACTATACACTAGCAACCATAAAGAGTTTTTGGACTTTTTGAGAAATCTTTTTAAAGGTAGAACTTATGTGGAATTATGTTATATGACAGGAATACTGCCTATAAAAAAACATTCCTCAGGTTCGGCATTAAATATGTTTGAAGAATACACATTGTTAGATGATAATATATTTGAACAATATTTTGGGTTTACAGAGGAAGAAGTTCGCAAACTTTGTATTGAACACAATATGCCTTATGAGGAAGTGGCAAGTTGGTATAATGGCTATTTAACAGAAGATGGTTTGCGTATTTTTAATCCTAGAAGTGTGAACATTGCTATAACTAAGAAAAAGTGTAAAAGTTATTGGGTAAACACTGGGGCTATGGATGAGGTGTTGTTGTATTTGCAAATTGACCCCGATGGCGTTAGAGATGATGTATTAAAAATGGTTGCAGGTGAAGAAGTAGAAGTTTACGATATAGAGGAATTTCAGGCAGGTCAACAGCAGCCCACAACAAAAGAAGAAGTGTATTCGGCAATGATAACTTTAGGATTTTTAACATATTATGATGGAATGATGAGTATACCAAACAAAGAATTGATGAAAGAATTTGAGAAGGCTCTTAAAGCCCCTTGCTTTGGCGAAATGTTTTAATGGTTGGTATTAATTATGATGTTAAAACTAAGGTTCACACTTGTGAAATAAAAGAATTAAAATATAGTTAGCAAAAACAGGGGCAATCTCCCCTGCTTTTTACTGTGTAATTATATTAACTTTCCCAACGCTACTACTCACATACATTTGTTTTTCGCCAGTCCCCCCAACGTAATCGCCAACTTTTGAGTTGTTTAAGTATACGCCGCCAGTGCCACTTGAAATTGTGTAGTTGTAATAATCTTGAGCTTTCGCAACAATCAAATCAACGTTGCCTGTACCTGTGCTTAAAGTCACGCTATTTATAAAATCACCACCAAGCTTCACATTACCAACGCTAGTGCTTGCAAACACGTCCAAAGCGACAACATTTGGCAAGTCAACATTGCCAGTCCCGCTTTCGATATTTACTGTGTTTGCCTCGATATTTGCAACGTTAACGTTACCAACGCTTGTGTCGATAGTGAGAATGTCGCTGTCGATACTATTCACTGTAACATTACCTGTCCCGCTTTCGATATCAACGTTTTTTGCTTTGATGTTAGCAATGTCAACACGACCAACGCTTGTGTCGATTTCGATATCGTTTGCAATAAGCGAAGCAAATGTTCCGCTACCAGTGCCTAGCTCAAGTGATATTTTATCGGCGTGCAAATTTACCATAACGTCAACTTTACCAACGCCAGTGTCAAACACGATAGACTCGAAATACGTATCGTTTGGCACAGTTATCGTAACTTCTGGTGTAACTTTGTTGCTTATAAAATTATTTAGGAAAATTAGCACAATTCCGTCCCCGTTTGTGTCAAACCCAACCGACTCAACAGACAGCTTGTTTCCTTTTAAAGCAACGGCAACTTTAGGATTTTTTGTGTCTTGCGAAACGCTAACTTGAAAGCTATCTCCCGCAACAACGTTTACATGCGCAAGGTTAACGTCAATGTCCAGATAGTCAACATTCGTGAACGTTCCAAAAACTTCAGTCGTATATTCGCTGCTTGTATCGTTAATCACAAAAATCCCAAATCCAACGACAATTAAACTAATTGCTAAAAATATTAAATTTTTATTCGTCATATTTATCTCCCCCTAACTTTTCCAAAAACAGTTTTAACTAACACTACGAAAAGTAGAAAAACGCCCATTTCCATTAATGCTATACCGATATACGAAAATCCTAGTGAAAACGAAGCACCAAACGCTTTTGGAATGTACAATAAAGTGCGTATCCAGCCGAAGCAAATTGTTACAATTATTGCAAATACAACCGATGCCACAATAATTATCGGTATGCCAACGAATGTGAATGCTCCGATGCCGACCATCAACACGGCAACTAATGCCATTAGTACAGCAACTAATGTAAATGGATTTAGTATAGCGAATCCCATAACTATCAGTTTTAATGGCGAAAATGAGCCACGGTTTATTTTTGAGTCGCCATCGCTTAAAATTTGTTTAGCCAACTGTTCGGGCGTACCAAGCAACTTGACTGGGTCGTTCTCGCCAGACTCGGCAAGGTATTCACGGTAGTAGGCTAACACTTCAAGGCGTTCGCTGTATTTTAAAAATTTTAGATGTTTTGATAGTTTTCTAATATATTCATTATGATTCATCTTAGTTTCCTCCTTTTGATAGCATAGGTAATAAAGGGTGGTCGTCGGGTGATAAAGGGCGGCCAGTGACCGCCCGTACGGAGCCCTCGGCTGATTTTATGAGAACGTTGTTTATTTTTTCTTGATATACAGACCATTCTTGGCGATTCATTTCTAAATGTTCTGTGCCTTTTGGAGTAATTTTATAATAACGTCTGTTTCTTCCTTGAAATGGTTCATCATACGTTGTCAACATATCATTTTTTTGTAATCGCCTAAGCACGGGATACAACGTTGACTCCGATATGTCTAGTGCGTCAACAAGTGTTATAGTAAGCTGATAGCCGTATGTGTCCTCATTTTCTAAGACAGATAAGACGCAGGCGTCTAACAAACCTCCTGATATTTGAAATGCCATAGTGTATTCTCCTTTCGTATATAATATTATATGTCGTATAATATTGATTCATAAACATATTATATGTCATATAGTATTATATTGTCAATACTATATTAGAAAAATTTGCATAAAAAAAGGGCATATAGCCCAATTAATGTTCAAGTCGCTGAATTTCCCAAATTAGTTCCATTGGCGACATAAAGTTTGAAACATGTATTCGTTTTACATCAGTTGGCGTCGTAACTGCCCCCCCCCCATTTATATTGGTGATTTGTAAATCTACCCCTATACTTTCCAGTGCACCTATTGTATAATTGTCGTATCTAAACATCGGATACGACAAAACACGGATATCTCTTTCGCCAAGATGCTGCTCAATAAGCTCAAAACTATAGTTAACTTGATAAAATAAATGCGGATAACTAAGCTCGTTAAGTAGAGCGTGCGTATGGGTGTGGCTTTGTATTGTAATAAGTCCAGAGTCTTCCATCTCTTTTGCTTGTTCCCAAGTGAAATGCTCCATATACGTATCAACGCCAACGTAAGCAGTTGACACAAAATACGTTGCAGGCACATTGTATTGTTTAAGTATCGGATAAGCAATAGTGTAGTTGCTTAAATAACCATCATCAGCAGTTATAATAACTGGATTGTATGGCAAACGTCCGTTGCCATTTAAGTAATTGTATAAATCTGTAAAAGTTATAGGGTGATATCCCCACGCAAGCAAAGTTTTTATATGAGCTTCAAATAATTCTGTGCTAACAGTTACACTTTGTTCGTCTTCAGGAACTTCATCTTTAAAATCATGATACATCAAAACTGGCACATGAATAGGGCGAACCGTCGTTGTATCTTCAGTCATAGCAGGAACTGTACGTATTTGGTCGATATCTATAACTTGCTCAACATAGTCTGGACCACCTTTAGTGAAATATAAATATTGTTCCAAAATTCGGTCATCATTTTCCCATTTGATTGCTATTTTTAGTTCATTAGTATCAAATGGAACACTTTCTTCAGGCAAAAATATGTTGTAAGGTGGTTCTTCTTTTTTGCCTATTTCGACACCATTTAGACGATAATGTACAAATTCAACATTTCTAGTATCACCGATAATAAGACAGTCTAAATCGTTCATTGTATACAAAGTATTAAAATTTATTTCAGTATACTTCTTAAACACGTCTGTTTTTTGTTCATTTGGTAACGCAAGATGTACCGAAAGAGGGTTTGTGTTAGTCGTAAATTTAATAACTTTGGGCACAATTAATGGCTGTATAACAACATACAACATCACCAAAATAGCTATAACAACACCAAATAAACAAGAGAACCCTCCAAATAACACGCCTATAATAGGATTATCATGCAAGGCGTCCACTTTTTCGTATACATATTCTAGCATGTCATGAAAAAAATCGTTCATAAATCCTCCTCCTTATTTGTACATGATATTATTATACCACAAAATTTAAAACTTATATCTGCTTTTATATAACATATATTTAACCTAACACTCATACAAAGTTAACATATTTGTATTATTATATATAAGTCAATTGGTACAAGGGAATATTATACATATCTAAAATTTATAGATATTTTAATAACAACTGTAGAACAATATTATTATCTTATATAAAGAAAGCGAGCGTGAGATGAAGCTATGATAGAAATTCAAAAGTTACAAAAAGTGTATGACAACAAGTATGAGGCACTAAAAAGTATTGACTTAACTATTAACAATGGTGAACTTGTTTGTTTACTAGGACCTAGTGGTTGCGGGAAAACCACAATATTAAACATAGTTGCGGGACTTCTTGACCCGACGGGAGGAGATATAAAATTTGACGGTCAATCGATAGTAGGACTCCACCCGAAAGACCGAAATATTGGACTAGTGTTTCAAAATTATGCATTGTATCCACACATGACCGTTTTGGAAAATATTATGTTTCCATTAGTCGTTGGAAAAAACAAGATTCCTAAAGAAGAAGCAAAAAAACGTGCTAAAGAATTTATGAAAATTACGGATATAGAAGCACTTGAGGGCAAACGTCCAACTGCTATGTCTGGGGGGCAACAGCAACGTGTTGCGATTACCCGTGCTTTGGTACAAAACCCGAAAATACTACTGCTTGATGAACCGTTAAGTAACCTAGACGCTAGACTTAGACTAAAAATTCGTGAAGAAATTCGTGCCCTTGTGAAAAAAATTAATATAACGACGATTTTCGTTACGCATGACCAAGAGGAAGCATTATCTATAAGCGATAGAATTGTTTTGATGCACCAAGGAGTTGTTCAACAATTTGACGTGCCACAAAATTTATATCTTGAGCCAGCAAATTTATTTGTTTCACAATTTATGGGTAACCCGATTATCAACACGTATGATGCAACAAAACAAGGCAACAGCTTAGTTATGAAAGATTTTGCTATCGACTTAGCTAAACTTAAACAAGACCGAATTAAAGCACCAATTGAAGGAAATGAATTTAAAATCGGAATTAGACCAGAATATTTTGTGCTTAGCGATAGCCCACTATTTAAAGCTAAAGTTACAG
>MDSP01000280.1_pt1 | contig 11092 bp, 7 predicted proteins | sample 1005811 | NCBI WGS metagenome assembly MDSP01 (sample SAMN05526596, study PRJNA338239) | gut metagenome | isolation source: stomach gut content | host: Naso elegans | place: Saudi Arabia: Red Sea | collected 2011-04
TCAAATACTTCCAAGCAAAATCTTACTTTACTGTCACCACAGACTTAACGCTGCACAGTAATGTGCATTTACCAAGGTGCAACTTTTAACTTTTTTGTATAAGTTACATCACTTGATCATCACCAGCACCCTACACTCGTTTTTATGACCCATGGTAAATGCACATGTATTATTTTACCATGGACCTGAACCATGACCCTTGTGGTACTTGTACGCGTTTTGACATCGGAGAACAGCTGCCAGTTCGCCACAGTTCCAGCCATTCGCTCCAAACGTTCTCTCTCTGACACCTCAGAACGTCACACAGCAGTACTCTGCATTGACAGTCAGACAAATTCCCGGTGCATTAGCAGGAGCTAAGTAAGTACCTGACGCATCTTTTTCTTGGCAACTGTGGGCTCTTTCACCGCAAAGACTGCAGTTTAGTCTCGGAGTCACAGACAAGGACGCAATTGTCATCACCTGTGAAAACCCTCAGAGATATTTGCCAACTCCGACACAGTGCCGTTTCTGTTTAGGTTTCAGGAAAATCGCAAACTCAGGTGCAGGTGATGATGAAGCGATGTAACTTGAACTTCACTTTGGCAAGCTGATTTTGTTCAACATACTTAGAGTTGAAAGAAAAAGTTACAACAGCAAGTGACCTACTTTATTTATAAATGGACTCAATTAGACATTGTACTGGTATTGTATTAGTGAAGTGGCACGGTAAAAGTTACTGTCCTGTTCAGTTAATTCTGCCTTTGCCCCAACGTATAGCCAGTAAATACAGTAAATAAGTAAGTAAGTTGGGTAGTTAGCTAGTTAGGTAGTTTTATTGACACAAGTAAAATATTTGGGTCCAAACAATATACATAAAAATCATGCATACAACAAACCCATCAATATATATATATATTACATGTACATTAATAATAGAGAGCCTGTCTTGGCATTGTCAGGAAAGGTTCAGAGCAGTGACTGTGTATATAAAGCATGGGTTTTTTTTAAGGTTTGAGCAAATTAAGTAATGGACTGTGCAAAATTTGCTGCAAAGCCATAAAAAATAAGGTAGCTCATATTTTGTGCATTCATTTGGTTTTAAACGTCTGTTATCATCCATTAAAAATGAACCAGTGGCTGTCACAGCTTCAATAAACTATTTTCCAATTCATAATAGCGAAGAGGAAGCTGTGGAATATGTTCACTAAAAGAAGCCAAACTGTCTGAAGACAAAAGCAAAAACATATTTTTAAGGTTGAAGTTTGGTGCCATATGAATGGATTAAGATTAATAACATTTCAAGAGAGAAAAAGCAATGCTTTGAAAAGTGTCCCAATGAACGAGTGTGTGTGTGTGTGTGTGTGTGTGAGAGAGAGAGAGAGAGAGAGAGATAGGGAGAAGTGAAGAGCAAAAGTATTGATCATCCATATCTAAAAACACTGTCTGCCCACATTTTAAAAAGATTAGTTTCTGAATGTATTAAAACTTTCTGGAGTCCATATGGTCCACTTGGAAAAGTTCTATTGGGGGCCGAATTTTGAAATTTAGCTCTCGCTAAATTGGTGCTCACAATCAGAGTATCATTAGCTTTGGATTTAATGAGGCAGCAGCTAATTACAAAGTCAGCAGCTGCAATAACCTTAAAAATCTGAAAGTGAAGGAGTGAAGCTTTAAAGGTGAAGTTGATGAAGTGGATTTACAATATCTAGAATCAGCAAGCTCAGAAAAGAATTTGAACATTGTCATGTTGAAGTCATTTAAAAAGGAAACTTTTCCGGAGCTGCACAGTTATTGATGTTTCCCAGTGACTGTTTTTTTTTTAATGACAAAACATCTTCAAATCTTAAATTTTTATTTTTGGGAGGTTTTGCAAGTAAGAGGCATAAAACAAACTTTAACTGAAACTTTAAATGAAACTGCCAACTTTTCATCAAAAGTTATTATAGTAATCTGTCAAATACAAGGTCACAACCAGCAGCTGGTCAGCTTATCTTAGCACAAAGACTCCAGAAGTTATACCAAGGCCAACATTTATCGTTGACTCTGGCCGTGGTATGTATTTGATTTGGAAAATTGAAGCCGAGTCAAATTTTGCTTTGCCGATTTGGCAATGCTTGCAAAAATATCTGTGTGATAAATTACAATACTTAGGAGCAGACGCAAAGGCTATTGACGCAGCTAGGATTTTAAGAATTGTTAATACTGTCAATAGTAAGTCTAATACATACGTTAAAGTTATCAAAGATAACAGAATGTATTTTAATCAGTGTTATTTGCTAAAAAAGTTACAAGCACAATATTTACCTGAATTAACAACAGAAATAGCTTTGAGTTTAAAAGCTCAAAAAGAAAATAATTATGTAGAAAAAGTAAGTGCAACACGTGGTCGTCCTCGGCAAGTAGTAGCGTATCATCGCGAATTATTTTTGTATCAATCTAGGCTACTAGATTTGTGCAAATTAATCGACCTACGCCAAGGACAATGTAAAGGGCATCGTGAAATAATGCTGTTTTTATATAGATATTGGAGTTGTTGCTTTACAGCGGACACAGAACAGGCACTAGAAGATGTTTTGGCGTTAAATGAACAATTTAACGAAAAATTAAAAAAGTCTGAGGTTGTAAGTGCAACACGTTCTGCCGAGGTTGCATATAAAACAACAAACAAGGAATACAGATACACAAACTCTAAGCTCATAAAGTTACTACAAATAACACAACAAGAGCAGGAGCAATTATTAACAATAATCTCCACTAAGGAGATTAAAAGAAGAAAATCAATTAGAAATAAACAATATCACCTAGAAAATAGGGAAAGGATATTAGAAAATAAGAAACAATCCTATGAAAATAAATTAAGAAATAATGGAAAGAAAACAAAAAATGAAAATAATGAAGAATTGAGAAAAAAAATAAGTGACCTTCAGTCCCAAGGTCACTCACTAAAAGATATCGCTAAGCTGTTAGATATATCATACAAGACAGCAAAACGACTTAAGTAATATATTAAGTCTAGCACACCCACTACTCTAAAGTCAATAGGGTATCTTGTTAATGTTTTAACAAAAAGGGTCAAAAATTCTCCAGCCCTTGTATTATGTGTGTGTGTCTAGCACACACTGTATTAATACTAAAATAAAGTCAATAGGGTATCTTGTTAATGTTTTAACAAAAAGGGTCAAAAATTCTCCAGCCCTTGTATTATGTGTGTGTGTCTAGCACACACTGTATTAATACTAAAATAAAGTCAATAGGGTATCCTAGCAATGTTTTAACGGCGTATTTTTTAATTTATTATAATAATAGTTGGAGGTTCTTAGAGCCTCTTTTTTTGATACATAAGATACATATAAGTAGTTAGATATATCTAACTACCAAATATGGATAATAGCTAATATATAGCTCTATGTTAAGAGATAATAGTTTTGTAGTACATATATAGTCTAAATAGACTAAGATTGATTACAAGCTAATAATATGGCTATGTAGTAGGTAAGTATATGTATGAAAGAAATATAATAATAGTTGGAGGTTCTTAGAGCCTCTTTTTTTGATACATAAGATACATATTAATAGTTAGATATGAGACTATATATATCTATGTATCAAATATGGATAATAGCTAATATATGGCTCTGTGTTAAGAGATAATAGTTTTGTAGTACATATATAGTCTTAATAGTCTAACATTGCTTACAAGCTAATAATATAGCTATGTAGTAGTTGTTGTGATATAATATATATGTATGTATGAAACTATATGGAGAATTAGGAGGATAATAATAATGATAGATAAACAACGTAAAAAACTAAAGAACTATCGTAATAATTTATCAAGATTGGAGATGTTAAATATAGATATAGATAATATCTATGATAATGTAGTAAGTAATACTGCCAATGAGCTATCTGTTAAGTGTAATACTAATATATGTACTGATAGCACGTACACAACTACCATGAGAGTAATAGATCTCAAGGATTTATTGTGTAAACAACGTGTGATGTTATTACAAGACTTATCAAGTATAATAACAGCAATTGAGGCACTAGACGAGCCATATAAGAGCTTGTTATATATGCGATATGTACAGTGTCAGAAATGGGAAGATATAGCGTCTAATCTAGCTTTAAGCGTATCTCGTTGTTATACAATACATAACGACGCATTATTACTAATAGATATCAAGAGTGACAATATGTATGAGTGATAATTAAGACTATGTATGAAAGAAATATATTAATAGTTGGAGGTTCTGTTGAGCCTCTTTTTTTGATACATAAGATACATATAAGTAGTTAGATATGAGATTAGATATATAGATAATTACAAATATAGATAATAGCTAATATATAGCTCTATGTTAAGAGATAATAGTTTTGTAGTACATATATAGTCTTAATAGTCTAAGATTGCTTATAAGCTAATATAGTGATGTACTAACAGTTGTGATATACTATATATATATATGTATGTATGAAACTATATGTACTATATGTATGAAAGAAATTAGGAACATAGTAAAACAGATTAGGAGATTATGAAAGTATGAAAGTATTAGAATTATTTAGTGGCATGGGGTCACAAATACAAGCATTATCAGACGCTGACATTAAATATCAAAGTGTTGGAACGTGCGATTGGGATATAGGCGCAATATATGCTTATGATATACTCCATCATGGCAAACAAACATATGTACATTATGACAATGAGACTAAAGAAGAATTAATAAAGAGATTAAATAAATATACTCTAAGTAACAATAATAAAGTACTAACTGAGCAGGGGTTAAGACGTAAGCCTATAGAGCTTTTGAGGCGTGTTATATATGCTATTGAGCGTACTAATAATTATTGCAATATCAAAGAGATACAAGGAGACAAATTACCTGCTATTGATTTATTAACGTATAGTTTCCCATGCCAAGATTTAAGCACCGCAGGATTTTTTAAAACCAAAAATGATGGAATTACCAAGGGTTCAGGTACTCGATCTAGCTTATTATGGGAAGTTGGCCGTATATTGGAAGAGATTAATAATACAGATAATGAGCTTCCAAAATTTTTAATAATGGAGAATGTTCCAGCGATTTTACATAAGGAAAACATTGATAATTTCAAGCTTTGGCAAAATGACTTACAAAAATTAGGTTATTATAATCATGTGTATAGTTTATACGCTCATAATTTTGGAGTACCTCAAAGCCGACAGCGTGTATTTATGTTAAGTGTTAAAATGGGTACAATACTAAATAAATCAATGCTTACAGCGTTTTTTAATACATTTAATAACAGAATAGACCAACAAGTTAATATTGGCAAGTTAACAGATTATCTAAAGCTTGATTATGATAACCCAATTTATAAATTTGAGGCTGACCAATCTAATCCAAATTTTACAATAAATAGGAAAAAAATAAACAAGATAAGCAAAGTAATTTATGATGGGACAAGCTTTGCAAATGCTTGTAAAACAATACTTACAGAGCCGGACAAGTACCCAAACGCAGGAATAATAAAATACCCATATAATGTAAAAGATGGAAAAGCTCCTTACCGACATTTAACCGCAAGAGAGTGTTTTTTATTAATGGGATTTACGGAGGATAAATATAACTTGCTCCTAGATAATAATTTTTTTATTGATAGTAGCAGATATTTCTTTAATAAGACTAGATTACATAAGCTAGCAGGTAATGCAATAGTAGTACCAGTTCTTGTTGCGATATTTAGACAAATTGAAATTTTAATCAATATAGAAACATTTGCTTTTAAGTGCTACCAAAAACGCATTGAAAGTACTGATTTACCAACGATTTAATAAAGGAGCTAAACGTTCCTTTTTTTTGTTTTACAAGTGTATTTAAATGTTTTAAAACATTTTTTATAAAAAGTATTGACGCACTATATGTACTGCGATATTATAGAGATGTCAAAACAAAACAAAAATAAAATATTAGAGGAGATTAAAAAAATGAATAAAAAACAAATTACAAAAAAGGAATTATTGGAACAAATTAAACAACTTAATCCAGCGTTAACAGGATTAACTAAAAAAAATAAAGGAGAACTTGAAAACATCTTAAAACAGATGCAAGCTCCAGAAGTGGAAACTCCAGAAGTGGAAACTCCAGAAGTGGAAACTCCAGAAGTGGAAACTCCAGAAGTGGAAACTGAAGTAAAAGAACTAATAGCAGAAGTTAAAGAATTAGTAGAAGAAGTTAAAGAGCTAGTAGCAGAAGTTAGGGTTTTGACTGATCCTACTGCGGCACAAGCCACTGGGAAAAAGCCTCAAAAAGTGGGACGCAAACCATATATAATCCAAGATAGGATTATACAAAAGGTTAAAAATATGCGTGCTGAGGGATACAGTATGCGTATAATAGCAGCAGAATTTGACTTGTCTACAACGACAATTTATAAAATTTTGCGCACTGCGGAAGAAGCTCCAGAAGTGGAAGCTCCAGAAGTGGAAGCTCCAGAGGTGGAAACTCCAGAAGTGGAAGAAGCTCCAGAAGTGGAAGAAGCTCCAGAGGTGGAAACTCCAGAAGTGGAAGCTCCAGAAATGGAAGAAGCTCCAGAGGTGGAAGAAGCTCCAGAAATGGAAACAATAAATTGCCTCGAACAAATATTCGAGGTCTACGAAGACTATTTGACTGATGGTCGTAATATAATAGACTTTGTTATTACTAATGATTATCATGATAATTTAGATAATATAGATTATTATGACCAAAATAATATGCCTGTGTTGCGATTAGCGAGGGTAATATTAGATAATTATACACATAGCCTATTTTATGTGTATAATAAAGAACTATATTATACATTAGTAGTTCCTGACCCGTTATGCAAAAAAGAAACGCCACAGGAACTAATAAAGAGTTGGAAAACTCATTGCCAATCAAAAAAAGTCAAAGAACTTGATTTATCAATGTTCAGCGACTATTTATCTGTACCAGATTTGGTTGGTACAGATAAACAAATTAGTTATGCACAAAGCATAAGAAATAAATACTTAGCGAAACTTAATATTTTAAAACATTACGACAATGTTTATTATGAGTGTTCTAAGTTTAGAGCATATTATAATTTTTTTGTAAATTGTAATATAGCTGGAGATATCATCAAAATTAAAGATGATAGATTTCTCCAAACATTTAGTTACAAAAATATTAAGGAATTTTTCATCGATTACATTTGTACTGATATAATCGATGAAAAATTAAGCATGGAGACGATTAAAAAAACAATGGAGGAAAATTATTTTGAACTGTCGTATGATATGTTAAATCCTGATAACTTTGCAAAAATCAAACACAATAATAAAAGCTATTGTGTATCCTTACAAGGCTCTAAAATAATTTATGACCCTATCCCTAATTTTAAAATTAGCGATCTAAAATTAGGAAACAAATTAAATTTATACATTAAAACAAATTACCAAAAAATTGACAATGGCAAAAGTTATGATAGTCCAGATGTCATTACCAACATTGTTGATTTAAAGTATGTAGTACAAGAACTAGACAAAATGCAGGAAGAATATCAAAAGGAAGATAAAAAATATCAGATCTTAATATCTGATATAGGAGTAAGTGAAATAGATAAGCTTGCAAGAAATGAATTAATTGCATTGCTTTATCATAACCAGGCCTATAAGTTTGTAAATAAACTATGGCCACAAAGCTATAAATCTCTTTTGGAGTTATATAGTTGTGATGAACTAAAAGATTTAGCTTATTTTATCAAAAATGAGCTAAATAAAGAAATGGAAGAGGGTAAAAAAATGAAAAATATGAAAATTAATATTTTGGAAATAAAAAAATCTGAGATGAAAAAATTAAAGAGAGGTGAATTAATAGCACTTCTCGAATATAACCAGATTGAAGAATATGTGCCAAATTTTGAAGCCTCTGATTATACAGACAATGAACTAATAGAGTTAGCTCATGCATGGCAAATCGAGGCGGAAGAGTGTCAATACTAATTGACTTTAAATTAATGTCGAAAAATGACAGTAGTTACAAAAGTAAAAAAGTATGATATTATATAAAATATATAAATAATTTAAAGAGCTATTTCTAGGCAATAAATGAGATAGCTCTTTTTATTGCCAAAAAAAATTAGGAGCAATTTTATAAAAAAAAAGGAGTCAATGAATGTATTTAAATACTTGTAAAATGTGTGGTCGAATAAAAAAAAGAAATCAAAATTGTTGCAAAAATAAAAAAGTATATAATCAAACTAAATATGATCTGTTCAGAAATACAAAAAAATGGCAAAGAAAAAGAGAGGAAATAAAAGAAAGGGATAGATACACTTGCAGTATATGTAACTTGTCCAAAAATAAATATAATTATGAAAAATTAGAAGTACATCATATTGACAAATTATGTGAAAATTGGGAAGCTAGGCTTAATAATGATAACTTAATTACTCTTTGTGTTTACCATCACAAGTTGGCAGATAAAGGGAGAATTACCAAAGAGTTACTAAAACAATTGGTTAAAAAATCAACAAAAAATTTTGAAGAAACAATATTAAACTGGTAGATATATTTACTATAGTTTAATATTCCCCCCCTGTTTATTGTTGCTCTCTAGGCTAGCCCTCGTACACGACGAAGCCCAGTAAATTTATAATTTTTTCCCGTAATGCAACGCTTTTTTGAAAAAAATGTCGAATAAAGAAAATGGAGGTCGAAAAAATGGGTGGAAGAAATCACATTCCAGTAAATTTAAAATTAGGAAATATTACCAACGAAGAAAAAAAAAGAAGGCAAGAAATAGAGGAAAAACTAAAAGGCAATAACGATAATATATATATTCCCGAACATTTAAATAATAAACAAAAAAAATATTTTATGGCAATTTTACAAGAGCTTGAGGAGCTTAATTTTGTTAATAATCTAGATGTATATGTTATTTCCGTGGCAGCGATAGCAATTGATAGACTACAGGAAATGGAGCAAAAAATAAATGAAGATTTTTCGTTATTACAAGAAAATTGGATTAGGAGTGCTAGAAGTGCATATGTAAAAGACATGAATAATGCATTTGCTCAACTTTGCTTAACCCAACTCCAAAAAGCAAAATTAGCAGGACTAATAAAAAATGAAGATGATGATAAAAATTTATTATTACAAATTTTGTCAGAGTAGTAAATAAATGAGCAATATAAAGGAAAGTAAAGCGTATCAATATGCGACTTTTTGTATTGATGAAAATAACAAAAAAGTAGGAAACTACATAAAAAAACAGGCTGGAAACTGGTTAAAAATTGTAGAGGGTAAAGTGGACAATATATATGTATGTGAAAAAACATATACAAAAATAAATAAATTATTGAAGATAATAGTTCACCCAGACCTCAACAAAAATCTATATGAAAGTATGGAAGATTATGCAAATTTGTTAATAATAGCAACTTTTTGTACTAAACAAAAAAATGGGGATAGATACTATCAAACTATAGTTTTAGAGATTGCGCGTAAAAATTTTAAAACATTTTATTCAGCCGTCATTTTTATCTTAGGAATGCTTACAGAACCTCAATTTTCAAGGTTTTTTTCAGTTGCTCCTAGTGCCGCTCTCTCAAATGAATTAAAAATAGCCATAAGAAAAATTATTAAAAGCTCTCCTTTGTTAGACCCATATTTTAAGGTTAATAAAGATGTTATATTATGCAAAATAAATCAAACAGAATATCGACCATTAGCATATTCAAAAGATAAACTTGATGGTAAGTTGGCCAATATATTTTTGGCTGATGAAGCGGGTGCATTAGATGCTTACCCATTGGAGGCGATGAGATCGAGTCAAATTCATTTAAAAAATAAACTAGGAATAATTATTAGTACTCAATACCCAAATAATTTTAACGTTTTTCAAGATGAGCTTGATTTATCAAAAAAAGTTCTTGATGGATTAGTTGAGGACAGACGGTTTAGTTTACTTTATGAACCTGACGCAAAGCTTGAAAAATCATGGTTTAACAATGATTTAGTCTTATATCAAGCTAATCCAACCATTTTTAATAATCCAGCAGCCAAAAAAGATTTAGTGGCAAAACGTGAACTAGCGTCAATGTATGAAAATAAAAAAGAAAATTTTTTGTGTAAACATCTAAATATAAAATTTTCGGGGTTAGGAGCAGAAAGTTTTATAGAAATTGATAAAGTCAAATTATGTAGAGATAAAATCAGTAAAAATTTTTGGAAAGATAAAAAAATTTATGTAGGCTTAGATTTATCGTTAACTAATGATAATACAGCAGTAGCCATAGTGACTAAGGATATTTATACAGGCATAGTATACGCCAAATGCTTAGGATTTGTACCCAAAAATAGGATCGATTTTAAGATACAGAGAGAGCGTGTAAATTATAAAAATCTCATAAAAAAAGGGGATTGCATAGCGTGTGGCGATGAAATAATAGATTATTTTGAAGTTGAACAAAAAATTATAGATTTAAAAGTAATTTTGGGAGTTGAGGTACAACAAGTAGGATATGATAGATATAACGCTATAAGTAGTATACAAAAATTAAGTAATGAAGGGTTCGAATGTGTGGAAATTAAACAACATTCCAGCGTTTTACATAGTCCAACCAAATGGCTACAAGAACTTATTTTAACCAAAAAATTTAGATATGATAAAAATGAACTGTTGGAAATAAACTTTCAAAATGCAAGATTGGTGGAGGATACAAACAGAAATAAATATATTAACAAAAAGAAAAGTAATGGCAAAATTGACATGGTAGTAGCATTAATCAACGCATTATATTTATTACAACAAAATGAAATTTATGGAGATGATGATTTTGGAGCACAATTTATTTAAAATTACCTAAAAATGTAAGAATTAGGAGGTGATAAGGTGTTTTTAAATATTTTAAAACATAAAAAACATGGAAAAAATGAAGAAAAAAGATGGTACTTAGATGATGAAAATGATGAAAATGATGAAGAAAAAGATGAATATTTAGAAGAAGATGAAGATGAATGTTTAGAAGAAGAATTAGAAGAAAATGAGGAAAATAAAAAAAAGAAATGCAAAAAATGTAATGATGATGATATAGATATGGAAGATTTATTTTATGA
>MDSP01000281.1_pt1 | contig 11062 bp, 8 predicted proteins | sample 1005811 | NCBI WGS metagenome assembly MDSP01 (sample SAMN05526596, study PRJNA338239) | gut metagenome | isolation source: stomach gut content | host: Naso elegans | place: Saudi Arabia: Red Sea | collected 2011-04
TTGTAAATGATGTGGGTTTTTTCAGCCTTTTGATTGTAGTAGGAGAAAGAAAGACGAAAAAAAAAAAAAAAGACTAAGGTGAAACCACTCTTGGGTGAAATCCTTAATACTATAGCAAAAAAGACAAAGAGGTTTTCCCGGACTTCTTACGAAGAGCTAGTGTTAAATGATACATCTAACTCAAAACCATCAGATCTTCAAACACTACAGAATGCGTGTGAATTTCTACCGGTTCATGCAGGTGAAATTTTTTTCACCTGGAAATTAAAGTGGTGGGGCGCTCTCACAGGTGCATCTGGCATCCGGCACATATCCCGCCCACCAAGTAAGGGTACGGTCGGCAGCGAAAACGCGAGCAAGTTCTAGGGGTACCGTTCCTCAGAGTACTGTGCTGACCTGTACTGCTCAGTGGAAACGAGGCTTTGTTGTATCAGGACCTTGAAACAGCTCTACTACAGGATTACATGTTATTTTTAGATGTGACAGAGCAGCGATGGAGCCGTGATGCAACATAATACTGACGCATTCAGTGGGCATCCTGGTTTCAACATCTTTCTTATTTAAATCGGAGACTAGATTATCCATCATCATGGTTGAAACGTGTGCAGCAGCGTCGACATGATTGTACCGACCTTGCCACATCAGGGGCATTGGAGGGTCTGACATTCTTCATCACTGCCTGGATCCAGTTCCTGCGTATCCCTGCTGTCATGGCAGACAGAGTGTGCACTCCCTCCTGGGTCTAAACATTTAAACATACCATGAAGTATAAATTATTTTGCATATTAAAAGGTGTTTATATTTACATTGCATTGGACTGAATTATACTTAAAAGGTTTTTTTTACTGTAGTATTTTTGTTTACCTCAATTTCATATAAAGACAAGCAAAAAACTGGACACAAACTGTAGTTAAACCCAACAACACTCAAACTACATCTAAACAGAGAAACCATACTGTTGCCTCTCTAACACAGTTTCAACAGTAATCAAAACATAATTAAACTTTTTATAGCAAAAGTCACATGCGTTGTATACATTTTTACAGGATCACTGTGATGGATCACAGTACAATGTATACAGGTTTTTGTTTTTATTGAAAAGATAAGAGATATATGGAAGGATGAAATGCAAATAAATATCTGAATAACTGAATATGAACTGAATGTGAAGAGTGCAAATATTTGTACTTAATGAGAAGGCAAAGCCTCTTACATGTATTTGGAAGCCATAGTTGCGTTGAGCCTGGTACTCAGTTACATTGCAGCAAGTTGACAGGTCGATCTCACCATCCAGATCAGAGGCCTGAGGTAACACAGGGCAAATATGAAGCAAAACAATGAACTGTTCAATGTAGAAATATGCAATAAAGAATAAAAAAAATCTCACCTCCTCTGCAATTGAATCCTTGTAGTATCTCAGGCTGTGATCTGTCAGAACAAACCAGTATTTCTTCCACTACGCATGGAAGAGAAAAACAAAACAAAAACAAAGTTGGGCTACATGAAGCTAGAAAAAAAATCGCTGTTAAGAAGCCACTCACATCCACAGCGCATGTTAAGCAAATTAGACAGGAAGTAGCTACATACTGAACATCTGACAGTCAATAAACTGTGTGTGATGGCACAGAGATTGTCTCCGTATGGCACAGAAAGATGTATTTTAAAGGCTTCAGGCTCCACCCTTGCCTTTAAAGTCCACAGTAGATACAACATCAAAGTCTGATCACACTTCTGTGAAGGCCAGAGAGTGGCTCAGATATTCAAGAGGGCTTTAGGTGGAGAGTTCAGATGCTGTTTGAACTGTTTTTTTGACTTCCTTTTGATGACGCCATCACTGTTTTCCATAAAGACACCTTCACTGAAAAGGTGCAGCATTTTTTTCAATGTCTACATTTCTTTAGATACTTCATTTTGTCAGCCTGTCCGAATAATTTTATTTTTTTGTATTTTTTCACTTTAGGTTTTACTCTTTTGTCAACAATTGTTTATTTTACAGTTGCAACTTACAAAATTTTGTTTTACTTTTTTTGTTGTCCACACTGGTTTAGGGTTATAGTGTCAGTTTAGGACTAGTGCAGGAAAAGTGTTCTATACACTCATGGAAATGAAAGATTTAAAAGAAAAAAATTGTAAACAAAACTAAATTTTGTCTCATTTAACTTTGAAATGGTTTCACAGGAGGCATAAAGCGTCATTGTTTGATTTGTGAGAAAATATAAACATGAATTTTTGTGACAGAAGTACTGCTGAGATTTCTTTGAATGCAGTAGGCCTATATGTATATATGAGACACCAAACAATACTGTTACTGCATCAGTTAACTTTATTCAACCGCATTGTGGTCGCATTGCTATCTCATGGCACCAGAAAGCAACAAAAACCACGTCTAAAGTCTGGAGCAGTGTCGTCCTGTTATTTACAGAGAGCACTATCTGGATATGTGTACACAAGCACGCTGACAAGGCGCGTACTCTGCTTGTGACACGTGGACGCACAGCGAGATTCCTCATCATAAGTCAGATAGCCCATCAGTGCATCACTGTCCGCAGTGAAGCTTGTGCTTTCCTCATCTCTTGATGTCATTTTACGTCTTTCAGCTTTGTGTCGCTGTTCTGGTGACGCCAGAAGACGAGGAGACTCTCTTCCTACGCCTGCCTCACCTCAGGGAGCTTCAATAATGACTGATGAGCTGCTCGTTCGTAAGTGCTCACATCTGTGACTGATTGTCTCCGCCATCAAATGGCGATGCACCTTCGTCCAAGTCTGGCTTTTAAAGGGGATTAGAGACAACACACACACGGTGTAGCACTACACCCAAAATACACCTTCCTTTAAGGTCTAAATCTATCACCGTCGTGCCTTGGGTTAGGGTTATTTTTGTGAATCTGGCGCAGCGTAGGCAAAGCTGCGCTAGACACCACAAGTAGGTGTGGCAAAATCGTTTTTGGCAATTTGGTGCACCAGGCGCAAAGTGCGCCTTTGGCACAGCAAAGAAGTAGGAGGGCTGCACGTGTGTGGGTGTGATCACAGCTGACTTCAGTCATGGCCAATCAAATCAGCTCCTCTCATCACCTTTAAATCAACTGTTGCGCAGCCAATCATGGCTGAAGAGGCACCCATTTGTTTGGCGTAGTATGCCGCAAGAATGTTTCCAAAGTTTCCAGTTGGAACGATATAGTCGATTAGTTCATCATCGGCTAATTTCTCATTTTTTTGGATAGTGAAACTGCTACGCACATAATACACTATTTGTGGCAATAATCTACCCCAGTTTATACTATTTGCACTAGACAGTTTAATATTTTTGTCAAGGAATTCTTTTTCGATTGCCGAGTCAGTAAATATTTTTTTTGCTGCTGATTGTGCATCATCAAAATTTCCTTGGATAGCAATAACATTTACGTTGTTACCCTCTTGAGTTACCATTTGTTGTTTTTGGATATTACTAACACCTTTGTTTGGATACATAACTACAATTTGAGTTCCATCAACGTTTTTAAACCCTTCAAGTGCAGCTTTTCCAGTGTCCCCAGAAGTTGCAACTATTATTGCGATATCGTCTTTTTCGCCAATAATTTGTACAGAAGTTGTAAGCAAATGTGGCAACGCTTGTAATGCAACGTCTTTAAATGCTGAAGTTGGTCCGTGCCATAGTTCCAAAACTTTAGTTTTATCTGTTAAGTTGTGAATAGGTGTAACTTCGTCGCTTTTAAAAGTATCTTGGTATGCTTTATTTACACAAGTGCTTATCTGGTGCACTGAAAAGTCGCTTAAAAACTTAGAAAATACGATTTTTGCCACTTCGATATAGCTTGCAGTTGTGATAGCGTTCATCTCATATTCAGATAATTGTATTATTTTATATGGAGTGTATAAACCCCCATCTGGAGCAAGCCCTTTAACTATTGCGTTTGCTGAAGATACAGCTTCGCCGTGCCCCCTAGTACTGATATATTCCATAAAAACCCCTCCTTAAATATTCTATTAATCTATGCTGTTAAGACACATAAAGATATTTGCTTTAATAACATAGTCTTTTTCTTTTAATTTAGATATAGCATCACGTAATGATTGTTCTGAAGTTGGGTGTGTAATAATTGTTAGGCTTGCAGTGTTTGTATTTGCAACTGGTGATTGAATTATAGATTCAATACTAACGTTAGCTTTACCAAGTTCGCTTGCAACGCCCGCAAGTACGTTTGGTTTGTCTGTTACTCTAAATCTCAAGCAAAACGCAGACACAAGAGATGTAACAGGTAGAGCTTCTTTTTCACGGTAACAAGTTAAACCAAGTTTTCCTGTTGTGTTCGTATTTATGTTTTGACAAATAGTCATTATGTCACCAACAACTGAGCTTGCTGTAGGCATAGACCCAGCACCTCTACCGTATAACATAACTTCATCGGCAGCGTCACATTTAATAAATGCAGCATTAAAGCTGTCGTTTACAGAAGAAAGAGGGTGACTAAGTGGAACGAAAGCAGGACGAACAAAAAGGATAGCTTTGTCATCAATTTCTTTTGCCACTGCGATAAGTTTTATTGTATATCCAAGTCTTTTTGCTAAAGTGATGTCTTTTTCTCCAATTTTTGTGATACCCTCACAATATACATCAGATAATGTAAATCTTGAGTTAAAAGCGATGCTACCAAGTATTGATATTTTACGGGCTGCGTCTGTTCCCTCGACGTCAGAGCTTGGGTCAGCTTCGGCGTATCCTAAGTCTGAGGCTTGTTTTAGTGCGTCCTCATATGATAAACCTAAGTCATACATTTTTGATAGTATATAATTTGTTGTTCCGTTTAAGATTGCAACTATTTCGCTAAATGTGTTAGCACATAAAATGTTTTGCATAGAGCCTATTATTGGGATACCGCCTCCAACGCTTGCTTCGTAACATACATCAACTTGTTTTTCTTCAGCAAGTTTGAAAATTTCTTCTCCTTTTACAGAGATTAAGTCTTTGTTTGCAGTAACTATGTTTTTGCCAGCATTAATTGCTTTTATAATACAGTCATAAGCAAAGTCAAGACCTCCCATAAGTTCAACAACGATTTGAATGTCGTCGTCATTTAGTATTTCGTCATAAGAAGTACAAATTTGGTCATCACGTAGCCCTATTGCTTGTGCTTTTTCGATTGTTCTAACTAGAACTTTTTTTACGTTAATTTTTTTATGAGTACGTTTATTTATATCGTCGGAATTTTGCATGATAAGTTTGCAAACGCCTCCGCCAACTGTACCACAACCTAAAATTGCTATATTAATCATTATAAACCCTCCAATTCATTATTTAAACATAACTTATTATACCCCCTCTAGGTAATAATTTACAAGATATTTTTCAAAAAATTGGGGAATATGCCAACAAATCTTTTTGTGATGTGTAGGCGAGAAAATTACTAATAAAAAACTTACACAACATATTGAATTAGTGAAAAAAGTCATATATACTAGAAACTAACTAGGGGGAAAACAAATGAAAAATGAAAAATTAGGAGTAAGGCTAAAGCAACTTAGAATAGACCACGATTTAACCAAAAATCAACTAGGCGAAAAACTAGACATATCAGCCAAACTGATAGAGTTATATGAAGAAAATCAGCAAGAACCAGATATAACCAATCTAAAAAATCTAGCAAACTTTTTTTGTGTTAATGCAGATTACTTGTTAGGAATAACAGACACGCCTAATCATGAACGAAAAATTGCAGATTCTCTACGAGCAATTACTTTAAACAGACAAGTGAAAGATACTTTGCTTAGAGCATTACTCCAAAGCAAAAAAGTGAAAATTGAGCTGTATAACGCATTAAACGGTTCAAATTATACAGAAGATGTTGAATTAATAGACATCACACTAGAAGATGTTATATATTTGCAAGTTAAAAATGATGTATCGTTTTTGATAGGCAACACACTAAACATCTATGAGCATCAATCAACTTATAATCCGAACATGCCACTAAGAACGTTATTTTACTATGTTAGACAGCTTGAGCAACTAGTTGATAAAGCGAAGTTATACGGTAGCAAACTAGTGGAAATACCAACGCCAAAATTTGTTGAGCTATATAATGGAACTAGAAAACGTCCAGAAGTATCAACTATCAAGCTTTCAGAAGCATATATTGAAAAAGGTGTAGATGGAGAAAATATTGGTGATATAGAACTTACAGTTACTGTCTATAATATTAACAAGGGATTTAATAAAAATCTAATGGAGTTATCACCAACTTTGGAGGGATACTCGTACTTGATTGATAGAGTTAGACAAAATGAAAAATCTGGACTAGATAAAGTCGAAGCAATTAAAGAAGCGATAAATAACAGTATCGAACAAAATAAATTGAAAGACTTTTTAAAAATGAAAGGAAGTGAAGCTATGGGATTTATATTATCAGAATATGATGCAAAAGCTGTTGAGGAAGTTTTTAGAACAGAAGCATATGAAGATGGTTATGAAGTAGGTATAGAAAAAGGTATGGAGAAAGGCATAGAAAAAGGTGTGGAGAAAGGTTTAGTGCAGGGCGAAATAAAAACGTTGCATGCTCGCTTAAAGTGGACAGATGAGCAAATAGCTAAAGAACTTGCATTAGAGCTACAGTTTGTGCAAGAAATTATTAAAGAATTAAATTTATAAATTTAAAGCCCCTCGCACAATACAAGGGGCTTTTTGTTATATCTCTAATATATAATAATTAAATCCGTTTATAATTTGTATATCGTTATATGAATGAAATCTTGATGCTTTTGGGGAATAATTTAAGTGTTGATGACCATGAAAATGAAATCTAAGTGTGTTTTTGTTGTAAATCTGAAAAAAGCTTTCAAATCCTGTATGGCATCTATCTTCGCCATCTCCAATTTGAAATGTTGGTGCATGCGTTACTAAGACGTCAATATCACCTTTTTTCTTTGTCGCTTTCAACAATTTTTTTACACGTTTACACATTTGTTTTTCAGAATATTGATATGTACCGCCTGTATATTCCATACAACCGCCAAGTCCTGCAAAACGTATACCTCGATATTCAAATATTTCATCATCAATACAAATACAACCCTCTGGTGGATTATCAACATATTTTTTGTCGTGATTGCCAGGTACATAAATTAGTGGCACAGGCAACATTGTTACAATAAAAGACAAATACGAGGCTTTTAAATCTCCACAAGATATAACAAGTTCAATATCTTCAAATTTACTTTTGTCAAAATAGTCCCAAATGTATGGGCTTTCTTGATCTGCTACAACTAATATTTTCATAAAATTACTTCCTTTGTTAAAACTATACTATTAATTATACTACAAAATAAAGTATTGTACAACTACAACTTATGGTTATTATAAAGTGGACATGCACATATATATATTAAAAACGCCTAGAGAAAGGATGAAAACAATGCATAGAAAAGATGTAGTTATTTTTGCTACAATAGCTTTATTTTTTGTTGTTAGTACGTACATACTAAGTTTTGGAAGCATATCAGACATAACAGTTGAAGGAAGTAAAGCAGAAATTATAATAAATTTCATTTTGCCTATGGATCAAGATACGTTTCTTGAAAATGTAACCGTTACCCCTGCTTTTTCAAACCCTGAAGATATTCAAGTTGAAGTAAGGTGGATTGACGACCATATAGTAGCACTTGAAGTTACAGAACTTGGCGATATTAAGGGACAAACTGTCAAAATAGAAATTGATAAAGCTCCAACTCAGTACGCCCCCATATCAAAACATAAAACTATAATGATAGACTTTAAAACTGAAATTGAAGTGGTTGCTCCAACTGAAAAGTTGATTATAGCAACTGACCACACCTTTGAAGTTGAGTTTAATACTCCAATAAAAATTGATACATTGCGAAGATATATCGACTCTGAACATGAGTTTGAAATAGAAGCGATAAACACTACACGACTTAATTCAACTTCAACTGCAGAGTCAACAATTTTCAAATTTACTCCTGTAACCAATATGGAAAATAATAGAGAGTATGTTATTACATTTAAAGCAGGACTAATTTCAAGCTCTGGAGATATTTTGGATAGTGATCAATATGTTACACTTGAAACGGACAAAAAACCACAAATTTCAAAAATCACTCCTCCAAATGATAGCAACTGGATTGGGATTTATCCAAAAGTTAGCATAACTTCGGATACAACTATACAAGAAGCATATTTATATGTGAATGATAAAACGATAGTTGGGCAAATTATAGACGAGCATAGAGCAGTCTTTTATTTTAACAACTTGCTTTCAGCTGACACTCTATATGAAGCCCAAGTTCAAATTGTTAGTCCAACAGGTGAAAAAAGTGATAAATACGACGTTCACTTTACAACTGTTCCTATTAAAGAAGATAGAATTTGGATTGCTATACACATGGGAGAAGAAAGTAAGGTGGTAGTTTATAGAGGCCAAAATGTTATAAAACAATCAATTGCTTCTATTGGTACAAACATAAATAAGCTTCAAATGGGAACATATTATGTTTTAGAAAAAGGCGAAAGTTTTTATGACAGCGTGACAAAACGAGGTGCAAGCAACTGGCTAAAATTATCTGAAGGTTTAACTATTCATGGCGTATATAGAGATGAATACTGGAACGTTTTAGATTATTCAGAGTCACAACTTGGTAAACCTCAATATGGAAGCTCAATTATTTTGCCTGAAGATATGGCAAATTGGCTAGTGGATAATATCGCTGTTGATACAATGGTTGTCATTTTAGACTAAATTTGCCTATAAATGGTGTAAAATTTTTTGCATAAAACGCCCGTATACTGCTAATAATAACCCTATAATCTTACTTATAAAGGAGAAATCAATATGAAAAAAGCTATGATATTAACTTTAGGATTAATTAGTTCAATTGCTTTCGTAGGTTGTGCAGCAGGTTATGACTCAACTACTGATGGATATGGCTATGGTGCAGATGGCTACGGCGATGGTTATGGTGGATACGGCGGTGGCTATGGAGTAACTGGTGATGGTACTTATGGCGGTGGCGGATATAATGGATATGGTGATGCTGGATACGGCGGTGGCTACGGAATTAACGGTGGTTACGGTGTAAACGGTGGAACGTTAAATGACGGTGGTTTTAACTACTAAGAGTTAGAATAGATACTAAGTGAGTGGATCTCTCAGTTAGTATCTATTTTTTTGTGTTTAAAAGTTAGAAAATTATGGTATACTTATATTAAAAGGAGGAGGACGAATGAAAACTTTACTAGTGTCGTTTAATGCAAAATTTGTTCATTCATCGCTTGCATTACGATATATAAAAGAATTTTGTACCGAATACAAAGACGATATACAAATTTTAGAATTAACGATAAACCACGATGAAAATCAAATAATCAAATCAATATACAACTTGCAACCTGATATAATAGGCTTTTCGTGCTATATATGGAACATAGAATATATTACAAATATTATTCCAACACTTAGAAAGGTGCTACCAAACACAACTTTTATACTTGGTGGCCCAGAAGTAACATATAATTCCAGAAACTTGGTGCTTGATTTACCTATAGATTTTGTTATGGAAGGTGAAGGCGAAATAACTTGGCAACAATATTTAGATTACCGAACTAAAAGTTCAATAGATATATCAGAGATAGATGGACTTATATATAAAAAAAATAACGAAATAGTTGCAAACAAACCTAGAAAACCACTAAATATGAAAGATTTACCTTTTGTATACAAAGATATGACTGACCTAAACAATAAAATTATATATTATGAAGCGTCTAGGGGTTGTCCGTTTAGTTGTCAATATTGCCTCTCATCAGCGATAGCAGGTGTTAGATTTATGCCGCTTGAACGTGTGCTTGATGACTTACAATATTTTTTGGATAAAAATTTACCTCAAGTAAAGTTTGTTGATAGAACTTTTAATGCCAACAAAAATTTTGCTATAAGCATATGGAAATATATAATAGATAACGACAATGGCATAACAAATTTTCACTTTGAAATAGCAGCAGAAATGATGCGAGATGAAATGTTTGAGGTGCTAAAAAATGCTAGGGAAGGTCTAATTCAATTTGAAATAGGCGTACAATCAACAAATCCAAAAACTTTGGACGCTATAAAACGTCCGATGCCATTTTCTGAAATAAAGAAGATATCACTAAAAATTGAAGAAATTGGAACGATACATCAACATTTAGATTTAATAGTGGGATTGCCATACGAAGATTATGCATCATTTAGAAACTCGTTTAATGAAGTTATAAGTATTCGTCCAGAGCAATTGCAACTGGGCTTTTTAAAAGTGCTAAAGGGGTCAGGGCTATATAACGATGCAGAGAAATATGGTATTGTATACAAAGATTTGCCACCGTATGAGGTGTTATATACAAACTATTTATCGTATAAAGAAGTGTTAAAGTTACATCTTGTTGAAGAAATGTTGGAAAGATATTACAACAGTGAACGATTTGAGGCAACTTTGGAATATTTATTTACGTTGTATGAGTCGCCGTTTGATTTCTTTGAATCAATAGCAACATATTGGGATGACAAAGGCTATGACAAAGTTGCACATAAAAAAAGTGCGTACTACTTTTTGTTGTTGGAATTTGGACTAACGATAAAAACTATAGATGCTGTACTATTAAAAGAGCTGATTAGATGGGACTGGATGAACCACGAAAACTTAAAAGAAGGACAAGCAACTTTAAACACGCTTGACCAAGATGAGTTTAAGCAAGATATGCACGACAAACTAAAAGATGACGAATGGGTTATAAAACTGTTATAGCAAATCTATAAAAATCTGAGAAAATCTCGTTTTATATAGATAGATTTTTAAAATAGAAAGCCCTGCGTATCATGTAAATGGTGCGTACTCTACGTTAATTGCTTTTAACCCCTAAAGCCTTACAACCACAATAGTGGAGAAATCACATTATGACGGTGCGAAAGCAGAAAAAATAGTAAGGATAGCCTATGTTGAAATAAAATCTAATTAGGGTGTATGAGTGACACATACATTACGTTAGGCACTAAAGGTGATAGACAATGGGTGTTTAGCA
>MDSP01000282.1_pt1 | contig 11047 bp, 9 predicted proteins | sample 1005811 | NCBI WGS metagenome assembly MDSP01 (sample SAMN05526596, study PRJNA338239) | gut metagenome | isolation source: stomach gut content | host: Naso elegans | place: Saudi Arabia: Red Sea | collected 2011-04
GTAAAATATTTATAATAATTTTTGTCGTATTCTCCACTTGCAACAATTTTGTCAAGTGCTTCATTTATCTTGTTTAACAATGAAGTATTACCCTTTTTAACTCCAATTGCATATTCTTCTTCAGCAAATGGTGTATCTAATACTTGTAAATTAGGTTGCCCTTCAATTAATTTTTTAGCTGGTTCTTGGTCAACAATAACGGCATCTACTGTTCCATTAATAAGGTCTGCCACTGCAAATGCTGCTTTATCAAACTGAATAATGTCAGCATCTTCAATAAATTCTAGTGCAAAAGTTGCTCCTGTTGTTCCAAGTTGAACTCCTATACGTTTACCTTCTAAATCATCTACTGTTTCAATTTCATTACCTTCAATTGGTACAATAATCATTTGCGTTGAGTTGAAATATCCATTACTAAAATCTACGAACTCTAGTCTATCTTCTCTAACAGTTATTCCAGCCACAATGATATCTACCATATTATTGCTTATTGCTCCCATTAGTGTGTTAAATTCCATGTCTTGTATTTCAAGGGTAGTTCCTAATATTTCAGCAATTACAGTTGCAAGTTCAACATCAAATCCAACTATGCTACTGCCTTCATAATATTCAAAAGGAGGAAATGCAGCATTTGTACCCATCGTTAATACGCCATCTTCTGTCCCGTCTTTAGTTCCAACATCAGCATTAGCAGGTGGCTCTACTGTTATGCTTGTTTGCCCCCCTCCAGTTGGCTGATTTGATGGAGTACTTGATTGAGTATCATTTCCACCACAACCTACAAGTCCTGTCAAAGACATTGTTGTTATCATAAGCATTGTAAGCATTTTTTTAGTAAACTTCATTTTATCTCTCCTCTACAATTAAATTAATTTTAATAAAACCATGTATAATTATACTAATAATTTCCCAAGATTATACGGTTATCCACATAAAAAATCTAATGAGTTTAGTTTTCCCATTAGATTAAATTTTATTAATTTTTAAAGCTATGAATTGGAGCAGGTATTCTGCCACCACGTGCAATAATTCCTTCACAAGAATATTTATTAACTGGCATAATTGGAGCTCGCCCTAACAAACCACCAAATTCTACGCTTTCTCCAACACCCTTACCATGCACAGGGATAATACGAACAGCAGTTGTCTTTCCATTTATCATACCTATTGCCATTTCGTCAGCAATAATTCCTGAAATTGTACTTGCTGAAGTATCCCCAGGGATGGCCACCATGTCAAGACCCACCGAGCATACGCAAGTCATTGCCTCTAATTTCTCAAGCGTTAATGCTCCCATTTCAGCCGCCTTTATCATGGCATGGTCTTCACTTACAGGGATAAATGCTCCACTCAAGCCGCCTACCCTAGATGATGCCATAACACCACTTTTTTTTACACAATCATTTAACACTGCAATTGCAAGCGTTGTTCCAGGAGCTCCAGCTACCTCAATGCCCATTTCTTCAACAATTTCAGCAATACTATCACCTATAGCAGGTGTTGGTGCAAGAGATAAATCAATTATCCCAAATGGTACGCCTAAAGCATCAGCAACTTCAGAAGCAACCAGTTGGCCAGCTCGAGTCATTTTAAATGTAGTTCCTTTTATGCATTCACACATTGCTTCAAAACTTTGTCCTCTCACTTGTTCTAAAGCTTTTTTTACAACTCCAGGACCACTTACTCCAACATTAAGTACAGTATCATGTTGGCCAATTCCATGAAATGCCCCAGCCATAAATGGATTATCATCAGGTGCATTGCAAAATACTACAAATTTAGCACTACCAATACTTTCTCTATCAGCTGTCAATCTTGAAGTTTCTTTTATAATATCACCAAGTTCTTTAACAACATCCATATTTATACCTGTTCTTGTACTACCAACGTTTACCGAAGCACAAACTCTGTTGGTAACGCTAAGAGCTTCAGGTATACTACGTATTAAAACTTGTGCTGATTCATTATATCCTTTGTCTACTAATGCCGAAAATCCACCAATAAAATTTATTCCAATTTGCTCGCTTACTTTATCTAATGTTTGAGCAATTTTTACATAAGACTGGGCCTTGGTGGCTCCTGCAACAAGAGCAATCGGTGTAATAGAAATACGCTTATTTACAACCGGAATACCATATTTACTTGATACTTCATCTGCCACCTTTACCAAGTTTTGTGCCTTAGTAGCAATTTTGTCATAAATTTTGGTGCATAATCTATCCATATCATCAGAAATTGTATCCAGTAAATCTATTCCCATTGTTACAGTTCTAATATCTAGATTATACTCGCTTATCATTTTGTTAGTTTCAAGTATTTCTAAATGTGAAATCATTTGCAATCCTCCTATATTCTGTGCATACAATCAAAAATATCTTCGTGTTGAAGTTTAATTTCCATTTGTATCTCTTTTGCACATTCTTGAAGCTTTTCATTTAATGTTGCAAATTCCATATTACTTGTGCTTAAGTCAACAATCATGAGCATGTTTAAATATTCTTGTACAATTGTTTGGGAAATATCTAAAATATTTACATTGCACTCACTTAATAAAATGCACACTTTCCCAATGATTCCAACTTTATCTTTACCTACTACAGTAATAATTCCCTTCATGAAACGTTCCTCCGATTTTATTTAGCTAATTTTAACTGCTCAATAACTTGATCCGCATCAATAGATCTTAAAAATTCATGGCAAGTTTTACTTAGATGCTCTAAGATAGGTGCCGTTATCGAATAGGCATCATCATGTACTAATCCATCTGGTAAAGACCATATTACAACGTCACTCGTATCAAATACAACAAATACAGTATCTCCAGTTGTATTTGTTTCGTCAATACAAGCAAAATATGAATTTTGAGGGTGTAGAGCAAGTGCAACTGCTTCTTTTCCATCTTGCGAAAGCCAAGCCATTAAATTTAAAAATAGTCCTCTAGTAATTAAGCCAGTAGTTGGACAGGGAATAATAGTCCATTGTCCAACTGTGTACATTAATTTTATCATGTTTTTTAAATCATCTTTTAAATCTGTATAAATCTCACCGTATTCTCTTAATTTGTTTACGGCAAAATCACTATCTTCAAAATTCCCTATTATATATCTTTTGTATTCTTTTGTAACAAAAAACAAACTATCCATCTCCAAGCCCCCTATTGTATTTATTACTTAATAATCTCAGCATTTCCCATATAAGGGCGTAATGCTTCTGGAATTATTACTGAGCCGTCTTCTTGTTGATAATTTTCTAATATAGCTGCCACTGTACGCCCAATTGCTAAGCCACTTCCGTTTAATGTGTGTACAAATTGTGCCTTATCTTTAATGTTATTTTTGTATTTAATATTTGCTCGTCTAGCTTGAAAATCTTCAAAATTTGAACAGCTAGAAATTTCTACATATCTATTGTAGCTTGGCATCCAAACTTCAATGTCATATGTCATTGCCGAACTAAATCCAAGGTCACCTGTACAAAGTCTAACCACTCTATAAGGAAGATTTAATGCTTTTAAAATATTTTCAGCATCATTTGTCAATTTCTCTAGCTCCTCATATGAGTCTTCAGGTTTCGCAAATTTTACAAGTTCAACCTTATTAAATTGGTGTTGACGAATAATCCCACGTGTGTCACGACCAGCCGACCCTGCTTCTGCTCTAAAACAAGCCGAATATGCACAATGCTTAATTGTTAAATCATCGCCTTTTAAAATTTGCTCTCTATACATATTAGTAACAGGTACTTCAGCTGTTGGAACTAAGAAATAATCAGTTCCTTGTACTTTAAAGGCATCTTCTTCAAACTTTGGTAATTGCCCTGTGCCATACATGCTCGCTCTATTTACCATAAAAGGTGGTAACACTTCAACATAACCATGCTCATCAATATGCATATTTAACATAAAATTAATTAATGCTCGCTCAAGTCTTGCTCCAAGACCTTTATAAAATGTAAATCTTGAACCCGTTACTTTTCCAGCTCTTTCAAAATCCAAAATATCCAAAGCTTCCCCAATGTCCCAATGTGCCTTTACTTCAAAATCAAACGTAGGAACATCTCCAACACGACGCATCTCGGTATTATCTTCGTCGCTTGCACCCACTGCAACTTTATCATTTGGAAGATTTGGTAATGTTAATAATAGTCCTTGTAATTTTTCATCAACTTCTCTCACTTCTTGGTCAAAATCTTTAATTTTGTCTGATAAATCTTTCATTTCCGCTAAAATATTTGTAACATCTTTACCCTCTTTTTTCAAAGCTGGCTCTTGTTTTGATACTGTGTTTTGCTTGTTTTTTAATACTTCAACTTCAGCTAATAATTCACGTCTTTTGTTATCTAATTCTATAAATTCACCAAGGTCAATATTTGAATTCCTATTGGCAAGTCCTTGTTTTACCTTATCAATATCACTACGTAATAATTTAATATCTAACATTATTTCACCTCTTTAAATAATTAATCTATCTAAAATCTTATTCTGTTTAAGAATTTTTGTAAGTTGAGCTTCATTTCTTACTTATCCACATTTAGTTATTTAAGAAGTAGTTTACACGAAAAAGGCTATTTTGACAAGGACTTTTTTTGTATTCGTAACCCTCTTCCTTGAGGTATGAATTAAATTAGATTGACGTGAACATAGACATAATTATAGCTTATTACATAATTTGACAACAAAGCAGTAGTGTAGTATACTATAGAAAAACTTGGAGGATATAAATTATGAAAAAATTGATTGCTCTTGGTGCAACACTCATAGTTACTGCTATACCTGTGCTTGCAAATAATGATATTCCAATTTATCTAAACAATACAGAAGTTACTGATGTAGCTATGTCGCCACAATTCAAAGATGGAAGGCTATACGCCTACATCGGTACAATGGCTAACCTAGTTCAAGCATCTGCAAGCTGGAACGGAACAACTGCTGTAATTACTAAAGATGGCAATATTATTGAATTAACAATTGATTCAAATATAGCTTCAATTAATGGAGAAAAAGTTGAATTAGATGCACCAGCATATTTAGTAGACGGGGATACCATGGTACCTGTTAGATTTATTGCTGAAGCACTTGATATTAGTGTTCAGTATGTAGAGGGAGCTCTTTATGTTGAAAATGCACGAGCAATTGACCCAAAGACAAAAACTTTTGCCTACATAAAAACTGATGGCAACACAGCAACTTTTAACCCTATTGAAATTTTTGCCTCAGAAGATAATTGGAACTATAATTTTGAGGTTGATTTTGTAACTGATGAATATTTAGAAAGTATAGGTCTTTTGGCGTCTGATATATTTTATCCAACAGGATTTTATTTTTATGATGAAGCTCCAGAACAAGAATTTTCATTAAATATATCTCCAAATGTGGAGTTTAATTTTGTTGATTTTGGTCAATTATTTGTGTCGTCTGATGCTGAAAGTCGTGATTATACAACTTCTAGTTTCCAAGAGTTTTACGAAGGTTCCTGCTATCATTATAATGATGCAACACCATTATCTGACCAAAGAATACCTTATGAACTAGTATATCTTAATAATGAAATTATTAGCATAACAGAATATTTCTTATTTACTCAATAATATCAATAAAGGCATTTACTTAATAAATGCCTTTATATTTTCCAATAATTTCCTTTGTATAGGCACCCTCCCTATGTTATAATAGTAGTTAAAAGATATCTCCCTCATACAACATATAAATTTAGGAGGACAAAATTTATGAAAAAATTTTCTAAGATAGTGCCAATGTTAATGGCCTTAGCAGTAAGCAGTACAACTTTATTTGCAACAGAAACTGTTTCAGGATTTGGAGAACAAATTGTAACTTCAAATACATATTCGCTTGATGACCATCATAGGTTGTCGGGGCAATACCCAGAATTATCTGAGTATATAGTATCAATAAATAAGTCGGTTGAATTTGGCGGCATTAGATTTACACTTGATGAAGTACTAATAGTTGGAAACAAAGTGCAGATGACAGCAACTTCCCAAATGATTGATGGAAGTAAATTTGAGATGTCATCAGGATATTCTAGCATTGATGTGGAAAAAAAGCCTACCTCAGAAGAAGGGCAACTTGCTACAGTAATTGTAAAAATGATTAACTCAATGGATAGCAGTTTTTTTGCAACTCTATCAGCAGATGAAATCGATGCTTTAATGAATTTTCTAAGCATCTCTATGGAAGATAGTTTTTCGGCAGGAAGTTTTGGAACATATAGTTCAAATGATAACAGCAAATTATACCATATGATTGGAGCAGAATATTCACCTAATGCTAGTAATTGGCAAGGAGAAACTTTTGTGGTATCAATATCAGAACTAGGATATCATAATCATTTAATAGAAAACATTGATATTGACTTACGTGAGCTATATGAGCAAACAAAAGAGTTAGACATTTTAACAATTCATAATATTGGTGAGAATGGTGTGGAAATGCCTCTAAACTATCAGATTTCTGATAATGTTATTCTTGAAAGAGTGCAATATTATACTAACGATGAAGGTGAAAATATTCTAGACTTACTTACAAAAGATGTATCCAATAATAATTTTAGCCAACTTTTTACTTTGGGTATAGGAGATAATCCAGATGTTTATAGTAATTCCTCTTGGAGGTCCAATGGTGTCCATTTCCAAAGTTATATTTTAGGAGACTATACAGTAGAAGATGTGCAACTAGTATTAAATACTACAGAATATATTGTAATAAATGATGCATCAGCCGAACTTGAATTTGATATGCCATCTATTTCTGTTCCAATCATAAGCACAGAAACAAATGTACAAATTATAAATTCTAATGAAACAGTGATTGATGTAAACTTAGTAAAAGTTTCACCATTTGAGCTGTCAATTTCAGGGTCTTATTATAAGGAAACAGACTCGAATTATGGATATCAAGGAGAAGCCCCTGATTTAATTGAAATTTTATTTGCTGATGGAACCACTGAGGAATTATTCCGCAAAGGGCAAACTATATCCACATCAGATAATTATGATACAAAATTTGTATATAACTATGCATTTGAAGATTTCACGCAAACATTTGATATCAATAATATTAAAGGCGTAGTATTTCAAGGCGACACAGTATTATTTTAAACTACAATTATATGAATTTGCTAAAATGGTCTGATGGAAAAATACTAAAGAAAATTAAAAAGATAAATAATAGTAATCCTTTATTAAAAAATAGATTTTTAAATTAATATATTGTAGGAAATTATTATAATTAGATAGTTATATAATAAGCACATGACTAAAGAATATGAATTAATAATTTTAAAAAAAACAGGCTATGGACAATCATCCATAGCCTGTTTTTGACAAAATACGATTTAAATAATATATCTATAACTAAAAATTTGCTAAATATTGACAAAATTTCATTTTAATCTTATAATAATAATTAATAAAAGTCGATAATTTAACTATTATGAAAGAGGAGAACTATGAGAAAATATTTAGGATTATTATTTTTTATAATTTTTACTGTACCTACTTTAGGTATTGAACCGCAAGAATTTATTGATTATGCAAGTAAGGCAAGTGGTAATACATCATTTTATTATGAAAACTTGATAACGGGTGAAATTATAAGCTATAATCAAGAAAAGACGTTTGAGGCCGCTAGTACAATCAAATTGCCATTAATATCCTATGTATATCAATTAGCTATAGAGGGAAAATTGGATTTAGATAGCACCCTAACCTATACTAGTAATGATTATAGAGGAGGCTCAGGTGTAATATTAAAGGACCCTGTAGGTACAAAATATACTATTAGAGAGTTGGCAGAAAAAAGTATAGTTTATAGCGATAATATAGCGTATTATATGTTGAGAGCTAAAGTTGGAAGTACAAATTTTAAAAGCTACATAAGAGATATTGGTGGAACATTATCAGACTCTACAGTATTTGTTACAATTAATACAATACAATTTGCAAGCTATATAAAAGCATACTATAACTTAACTTTAGAATATCCAGAAATGGGAAAAGAGCTTATAGATTATTGGCAAAATACAATATATGTAAATCATATAGAAGCTGGTATTACAGATATACCAGTAGGACATAAAATAGGTTTCTTGCCTTTAAAAAACCTATTTCATGACGGAGGAGTTGTGTATCATGAAGAACCCTATATATTAATTATTTTAAATCAAGGACCAAGTGATGCAGTTCAAAAAGAAATTTTCACACAATTGTCAAGCAAAATTCATCAATATCATGATGAACAATATCAGGAAAATAAAAGAATGGCATATGAGGAATTTATAGCCACTAAAACCATTGGACTTAGAGAATTAGCAAGCATATTGGATTTAGAGATTTTTTGGGAAAATGAGTTAGCAACCGCAACTAATAAAAATATTAAATTGACTGCTAACGTTTCAGAAAATATAGTAATACTTAATGAGGAAAAAATTCTCATAGATTTATACCATTATAATGATACAATAAGAGTGGGTAGTGAAATAATGGAAATATTGTCCTATTATAAGCTTGCATTAGAGAAACAAATAGTACAATTAGAAAGATAAATAAAAGGATAACATTTCTGTTATCCTTTTATTTTCATATCACCAGGTTTAATAAGCCCTTTTTTGTACATAAAATGATATATAATATAATTAAGAATTGCAGGTAAAATAAAGCATAATAATAATATGGCTAATCCTTTATGAGCTGTAGAGGTGGTCATAGTTTCCCAAGCTAATAGGGGACCCACTAAACCAGAAGTACCCATTCCAGCACCACTTGGGATATTTTCGAGTTTAAATACCATTGTTGAAATAGGGCCTAAGATAGCACTTGTAACAATTGGAGGTATCCAAATCTTAGGGTTTTTGACTATATTTGGGATTTGGAGCATAGAAGTACCTAATCCTTGTGCAAAAAAACCATCTAACCCGTTATCTTTATAGCTAATTACAGCAAATCCTATCATTTGTGCACAACATCCAACAGTAGATGCACCTGCAGCAATTCCAGACAGCCCTAATATAATACTAATTGCCGCTGAACTGATTGGCAGGGTTAAGAATATACCCATAAATACAGAAATGATTATACCCATTAAAAATGGTTGCAAAATAGTTGCAGAGTCAATCATTGCACCAAGCATTAGCATAAATTGCGAGATACTAGGCCCGATGAGAAGGCCTACAATACTTCCAGAAAGCAATGTTACAGCAGGAGTAATAAGTATATCAATTTTGGTTTTTCCAGATAAATAATTACCACATTCCACTCCAACAACGGCAGCGATAAAAGCTCCAAGAGGCTCTCCAGTCCCAGAAAGGACTATACCAGAGGATTGAATTAAATTACCATTTAGTAGGGATACTGCATAAGCCCCGACCAATCCATTTAATGCACTTGCATAGAGCACCAAATTTTTTGCTCCTAATTTATGTGCTGTTCCAATTGCAATACCTACTCCTGTTAAAACTGTACACAAATTTCCTAGATTAATTAATAAATCTTTAACAACTTGGATAGGAATAAGTGCTCCTAGTTGTTTTAAAATCAAACCAATAATTAAAGTGGAAAACAACCCACCAGCCATACCGCTTAAACCATCAATTAAATACCTATTAACAATTTTTTTCATTGTACGAACCCCCTGTAATAAAACCTTTATTTAATAAAGCTTCCTCGATTAGAGTAAGCGTATTTTCCTCATCTGCCTCAACAAGGTGAAAGTGATATCCATTGGTTGAATTACACAAATTTTTAATTTTATTTGCTTGTAGTAACTCTACATAATGTGTAACATCTAGTCTTGATGAAATATGCATATCGACAGTAATTCTTCCATAGAATTCATGAAGAATACTAACATTTTTAACAATACCGCCAAAGTCTACAATAGTATTTAATTCGTCTAGTGTTTGGCTATCCTCATGCCATATAGAAAATTCTTTTGAGGGTTTAGAGCGTTTTTCAAGCATATAACCAAAATTTGTAGATATGATTTTTACACTACTTGCCTTTAATATAGAAATATCTTGGACAATTACTTGCCTTGTTACACCAAATAAAACAGCCAATTCCTTAGCAGGTATAGGAATTTCGGATTGATTTAGCTTGTCAATAATATTGTTTCTTCGTTCTGCAACTGTCATGTTTAAACCTCCGTATAATAATATACTGATTATTATACAAGGTGTATATACACCTGTCAATACATGATTAAATACTTTAGAAGAAATCTTTAGGCAATAAGAAAAATTTAAACTTGCTACACAATATTAGATGTCTTAATCAAAAATTGATATGAGTTTGACACAACTCTATCGCATTTAGTAATTCGGGGTTTGGACACTTTTTTATTTATTCAAAAGCGTAAGTTAGATTTAAGTTAGAATTATTTTTTTGTAGATTAGAAATATTATCTACGATTAAGTTTTAGTTAAATGTAATAATCTTGTAATAATCTTCACGAAAATTTATGTTATAATAAATTATTGTGCTACCTTGGAGGTATATAGTAGTGCAACCCAAAATTAAATTTAATTAGGAGGTATAGTATGAGAAAGTCATTTTCAATGTTTATGGCACTTACCTTAGCTGCCAGCAACACACCACTTTTAACACCAGTATTTGCACAAGAACCAGAGACGAATTGTTTGACAACCATGAGCGACAATATAACAGGGAGTATAAAGCTAAAACTAGCTTTTTCGATACCAGAAGAAAATATAAATGATAGAGGAATGGTAATTTCTCTTTTTGATGTTAACAATAATGATAAAATAGGAGATATTAATCTGAGTACAACTTTGATTAATGCTCATAACCATGTTGGAACTAGTAACTACCATTTTGATATAACTTTACGAGATATAGATGGAAATGCAGTGTATTCGGCAGGTACGCCAATTCACTATGTGGACATAGATTTTACAGATTTACCACAAGGTTGTTATAAATTAGGATTATCTGGAGATCAATATACTGATTACACAACTGAAGCTATTACGATTGATACACACAATCAAACCGTTGTTGTATTTAACAATGG
>MDSP01000283.1_pt1 | contig 10919 bp, 4 predicted proteins | sample 1005811 | NCBI WGS metagenome assembly MDSP01 (sample SAMN05526596, study PRJNA338239) | gut metagenome | isolation source: stomach gut content | host: Naso elegans | place: Saudi Arabia: Red Sea | collected 2011-04
GCACAAAAGCCCAAAAGAATTTCTTAAAAAAAAAAAAGTAGCCAAAAAAGAAACAGTCTTAAAATAAATAGCAAGAGGATATTAGCTAGATGCCTGTATCTGGTAAAGCTTGAAGCATATTGTTGGATTCTGTCTGGATGAGTTCAAGTCTTAGTCTGAGGCATTAGGAACAAGATCAGTATTCTAGTGAGCTTTTACAATTAAGTGGGAACATTTGATACTCGTTGCAGTCCAGTCAGATGGATATTTGAGCCTGATGTTCTTCCCTTTGCTCATCATTGATTACTCAGCTAAATACAGACCATTCTAAAATGCTTTTTTTCCCTCCCTCCTCTCTAAAATAATTTATCAGAGTAAAAGCTGAGAGTTTAGTAGATCAATAGCTGCCAGAGCCTTTTATAGCTCAATCCAATTTAATTAAAAGGTCCCATTAAATGTGTAGGGATGCTGAGTAAATCCAGCGAAAACCGTATAATTACGCAGCGACAAACTCTTTTTCAATTCATAAGCATACAGCGACATAGTGGGAATATTTGTGCGATTACACATGGTCAGCAAGGCATCGTCATACTCGTCATAAAACTTCACCCCCACAATATCAGGCGCTTTCCATTTATTCTCGCCGGATTTTGCTGTTCTCTGCGCCCTGATTGTTTTTGAATATATTTTATTCGACTCAAATAAATACGACACCAATTTCGGGTGCATATCCTTCTCAGAAAAAGATATATTCTGCTCTTCCAGCTTTTCAATTTCCGCTTCCTGCACCACACCTTTAGATTGCAGCCAATACAAACCCCGTCCTGCTTTTATAAAAGTTTTATCGCCGTTATCTCTTCTATCATAATACATAGCTGTTGAAATAGTATCCCAAGGTGTCAATCTCTCGCCTTGAGTCGGTGCGGGCAGTTCTTTATCCAAACCCATCTCTACAGCTTTCGCCCAAATCTCTTTCGAGCGAAGAGGTTTATCGCTGTTTTCCAGCACCTCGCGCGCCAATTCTAAAAAAGTCATACTTCTCTCCTAAGAATCATTATAACACACAAACACCTAAAAATCAACACCTAACCCAATTCAGCAGCGCTCTTCCTTAACAAAACAACACCACTCGCCTACAGGAACACCTTTAAAATAAAAGAGCCTCCGCACTTTAACATTCTCCGTAACACTCTCAATATATTCCAACTACTCACACAATTTACAAATACGCACCGCACGCATAGTCACCCCTTTAAAATAAAAAAAGCGGACTCCTCCGCACACCCATTCGGGGATGAATTACTTTGTACCAAACGCCGTACGCATGTACTAAATTAAACACACTGCGCGTATTTAATACCAACAAGGAATATCGACATTTCCTATCGATATATTTATTTACTAGTCATTCTCTTCGTTCATTCCTGTAAATAAATAAAAAAACCTGGTAGTACCTACTTTCCCCCGTTCGGAGTATCATCGGCGTATTAAGGCTTAACTTCTAGGTTCGGTATGGAACTAGGTGTTTCCCTTAATCTATTACTACCAGAATTTTTTTCTTTATAATAAAAACATAAAGACATCTCTGAAGTGAGAAAAAAATAAGACTGTGGAGCTATTAGTAGTGCTCGGCTGAATACATTACTGCACTTACACCTGCACCCTATCAACCAGGTAGTCTTCCTGGACTCCAATGGAATACCTCATCTTAGGACTGGTTTCCCGCTTAGATGCTTTCAGCGGTTATCCATCCCGAACATAGCTACTCAGCATTCTACCACTGGCGTGATAACTGATACACTAGCGGTTCGTTCACTCCGGTCCTCTCGTACTAGGAGCAATTTCCTTCAAGTATTCAAACGCCTGCAGCGGATAGGGACCGTACTGTCTCACGACGTACTGAACCCAGCTCGCGTACCGCTTTAATGGGCGAACAGACCAACCCTTGGGACCTTCTACAGCCCCAGGATGCGATGAGCCGACATCGAGGTAGCAAACCTTCTCGTCGATGTGAACTCTTGGAGAAGATAACTCTGTTATCCCCGGGGTACCTTTTATCCGTTGAGCGATGGCACTTCCACTCGCAACCACCGGATCACTAAGCCCGACTTTCGTCCCAGCTCGACTTGTCAGTCTCACTGTCAAGCTCCCTTATACCTTTACGCTTACATCTCGATTTCCGACCGAGATAAGGGAACCTTTGGGCGCCTCCGTTACTCTTTAGGAGGCGACCGCCCCAGTCAAACTGCCCACCAGACACTGTCCGCTCTAAACTTTAGAATAGATGCGTTAGAAATCCAATATAACAAGGGTGGTATCTCAAGGATGACTCCACTTAGCTGGCGCCAAGCTTCTTAGTCTCCCACCTATCCTGCACATGTTATACCAAACATCAATGCCAAGCTACAGTAAAGGTCCACGGGGTCTTTCTGTCCTGCTGCAGGTAGTCGGCATCTTGACCGACCATGCAATTTCACCGAGCCCCAGGCCGAGACAGCGTTCAAATCGTTATACCATTCATGCGCGTCGGAACTTACCCGACAAGGAATTTCGCTACCTTAGGACCGTTATAGTTACGGCCGCCGTTTACTGGGGCTTCAATTCAACGCTTCGCTTACGCTAACATCTCCTCTTAACCTTCCAGCACTGGGCAGGCTTCAGACCATATACTTCCACTTGCGTGTTTGCATAGTCCTGTGTTTTAGGTAAACAGTCGCTTGAACCTCTTTACTGCGACCAGCTCTCACTGGCACTCCTTCTCCCGAAGTTACGGAGCAATTTTGCAGAGTTCCTTAGCCTGAGTTATCTCGTACGCCTTAGGATATTCTCCCCACCCACCTGTGTCGGTTTTAGTACGGTCAGCTTTCGGTTAACTGTTTCGGGACTATTTCTCGGCAGAAAACTCCATAGACTACTACCCGCCTAAACGGGTATCGCTCCACACTCGGATCCTACCTAACTTTCATCAGGCCTCCTCATGTCTTCGACGGCAATCCAATAAGCCGCTCTATGCCATCCTCCACGTCATCCCAACAAACCTCAACTGGCTTCTGATTATATACAGAATTCCCATCGCTTACGCCTTTCGGCTTGGGCTTAGGGACCGGCTAACCCAGGGTTGACTAGCATTGCCCTGGAAACCTTGGGTTTACGGCGGACGGGTTTTTCACCCGTCTTTTCGTGTACTTATGCCCACATTCTCACTTGTATACAGTCCACAAATCCTTCCGGAACCGCTTCAGCCCGTATACAACGCTTTCCTACCATTCTTTCGAATCCACGACTTCGGTACTATGTTTAGTCCCATTCATTTGTGGCGCAGGGCATCTCGACCGGTGAGCTATTACGCACTCTTTAAATGATGGCTGCTTCTAAGCCAACATACCGGCTGTCCTTGACCCCCCACCTCCTTTACCACTTAACATAGTTTTGGGACCTTAATCGATGGTCTGGGTTGTTTCCCTTTCGTCCACGAAGCTTATCCCCCGTAGACTCACTCCCGCACTTACCACACACGTATTCGGAGTTTGGTACGGTTTGGTAATACTAGGTACCCCTAGCCGTTCCAGTGGCTCTACCCCATGTGTCTATATGCGAGGCTGCACCTCAATGCATTTCGGAAAGAACCAGCTATCGCCGAGTTCGTTTGGCCTTTCACCCCTTACCACAAGTCTTCCGAACACTTTTCAACGTATACCGGTTCGAGCCTCCACTTCATGTTACTGAAGCTTCACTCTGCTCATGGTAAGCTCACTCGGCTTCGGGTCTATACATAACAACTTATCGCCCTATTCAGACTCGCTTTCGCTTCGGCTCCCCAGCTGAACTAGTTAACCTCGCTGCCACGCATAACTCGCGGGCTCATGCTTCAATAGGCACGCCGTCACCAATTACTTGGCTCCGACTGCTTGTAAGTCAGCAGTTTCAGGTTCTTTTCACTCCCCTATCAGGGGTTCTTTTCATCTTTCCCTCACGGTACTTGTCCACTATCGGTCACTAGATATATTTAGCCTTGGAGTGTGGTCACCCCAGATTCCCACAAAATTTCCCGGATTCCGTGGTACTCAGGATACGTCTCAGCTCTCGTCAGTTTCATGTACGGGGCTCTCACCCTCTACGACCCGGCTTCCCATCCGATTCCATTACCAACTTAAGTCCTAAATGACGTCCTACAACCCCTAAATGTATACACTTAGGTTTGGGCTTCTCCCCTTTCGCTCGCCGCTACTTAGGGAATCTCATTCGATTTCTCTTCCTCCAGCTACTAAGATGTTTCAATTCGCTGGGTTAGCTTCCACTTACGCGGATGACAAGGCATTACCCCTGCCGGGTTCCCCCATTCGGATATCTACGGATCAACGCACTCTTGCAACTCCCCGTAGCTTTTCGCAGCTTTTCACGTCCTTCTTCGCTATCTAGTGCCTAGACATCCCCTGTCTGACCCTTTCTCTCTTATTTTTTCCTCACCTCAGTTCTGCCTTTCTTTCTTTTTCATATTTTGTTATTTTGTGAATTAAATTAATTGGAGATGACAGGAATTGAACCTGCGACCCCCTGCGTGCAAAGCAGATGCTCTACCAATTGAGCTACATCCCCATTAATCACTTCTATTAGGTTCGGACGGGATCGAACCGTCGACCTCAGCCTTATCAGGGCTGCGCTCTAACCGACTGAGCTACGAACCTAGACATAACATAGGTGAGCGATACAGTGTTGTTTTTGCCAAAATCAGATATAGTCTATTCAAAACTCTAGGAGTTTTTGCATCGTTCTTTATACTCTATCAATAACAAAAGAGTTTGTCGTTAGTCATAAGAAACATAAGTTTCCTAGACACTCCTTAAGGAGGTGATCCTGCCGCACCTTCCGGTACGGCAACCTTGTTACGACTTCACCCCCCTTACCAGCCTCTCCCTAATAAGCCCCTTCCTTACGGTTAGGGTAACCCACTTCAGGACAAACCAACTCGGGTGGTGTGACGGGCGGTGTGTACAAGGCCCGAGAACGTATTCACCGTGGTATTGCTGACCCACGATTACTAGCGATTCCAGCTTCATGCACTCGAGTTTCAGAGTGCAATCCGTATTGAGGTACAGTTTGGTAGATTTGCTCCATCTCGCGACTTCGCTTCCTTTTGTCCGTACCATTGTAGCATGTGTGAAGCCCAAGACATAAGGGCCATGATGACTTGACGTCGTCCCCTCCTTCCTCCGACTTGTCGCCGGCAGTCTTTCCAGAGTCCCCAACTTAATGATGGCAACTGAAAACAGGGGTTGCGCTCGTTGCGGGACTTAACCCAACATCTCACGACACGAGCTGACGACAGCCGTGCAGCACCTGTATATGAGTCCCGAAGGACTGCTGTATCTCTACAACATCCCCATATATGTCAAGCCTTGGTAAGGTTCTTCGCTTAGCATCGAATTAATCCACGTGCTCCACCGCTTGTGCGGGCCCCCGTCAATTTCTTTGAGTTTCACTCTTGCGAGCGTACTCCCCAGGCGGTACACTTACCGTGTTAACTACAGAACCACCCTCTCAGGCAATTCTAAGTGTACATCGTTTACAGTGTGGACTACTAGGGTATCTAATCCTATTTGATCCCCACACTTTCGCGCCTCAGCGTCAATCTCAGCATAGACAACTGCCTTCGCCTTTGGTGTTCCTTCCCATATCTATGCATTCCACCGCTACACGGGAAATTCCGTCGCCTTCCACCAGATTCTAGCCGAACGGTTCTGAATGCCTCCCTGGAGTTGAGCCCCAGTCTTTAACACTCAGCCTACTCGGCCGCCTACACGCCCTTTACGCCCAGTAATTCCGAATAACGCTCGTCCCTTACGTATTACCGCGGCTGCTGGCACGTAATTAGCCGGGACTTATTCAAAAGGTAATGTCATCACCAGGTCATTTCCTACCCGGCTTATTCTTCCCTTATAAAAGAACTTTACAACCCGAAGGCCTTCATCATTCACGCAGTGTCGCTCCGTCAGGGTTTCCCCCATTGCGGAATATTCTTGGCTGCTGCCTCCCGTAGGAGTAGGATCCGTGTCTCAGTACCCTTGTGGCCGGCCACTCTCTCAAGCCGGCTAACCGTCTTAGCCTTGGTAGTCCATTACACTACCAACTAGCTGATGGTACGCAGGCTCATCCATAGGCGAGGCAAACGCCCCTTTGATCTCTCGATGTCATCCGGTATTACCCAAAGTTTCCCTTGGCTATCCCAGTCCTATAGGCAGATTCCTACGCGTTACTCACCCGTCCGCCACTCGCCGCCAACAGAACAAGTTCCGTCGCGCTGCCGTTCGACTTGCATGCCTAAAACACACTGCCAGCGTTCATTCTGAGCCAGAATCAAACCCTCCATCATCATTATAATCATTTTTTCAAAAACAATAATGCGACTTCAAATCCAATCCCAACAAAAACATTGTATTCGCTCACCTCTGTTATGCCCACCCGCTGTTACCAAGCAAGTTTACTATTATAACATATCTCTTACCACTTTGTCAAGCGTTTTTTGAAATATTTTTTTTATTTTTTATTTAGCTGACAAAATTACAAAAATATAATTGTATCATCCTGCAGTTATTTAATAACAAGCTTGCCTTTCTTAGCAACTTTTTTCATAACTGCATCAAAGCCGAAACGGTCTATCGTTTTCAAAACTTTAGCGCACACTCTCAAAGTGATTTTCTCGCCGCTTTCTGAAACGAAAGTTTTTTTCTGAAGATTTGGCACCCACTTTGTACGGGTTTTTCTATGTGAGTGGGAGATATTGTTCCCAAACATTGGCTTCTTGCCTGATAATTCACATTTTCTTGACATTTTTTCCTCACTTCTCTGATTCGGTTTATTATTATAATACATTGACGGTCGATTTGTCAAGCATTTTTTCAAATTATTTTTATTTTTTTTATAAAGACGCTAATCTGTCTTCCAATACAGACTTCGTAAACCACGCGCTGGTCAAGCCCAGCAGGAATCCTTCATATCTCAGATGCCTTGTATTTTTTCTGTTTTCCGCATCAGCTCTTCTGGCATCGCGTCTCCACGATTTCAGCACAGGAGAAAGCTCGCCCAGAGCCGCGCCTTGCACCAGCACATCATAAGGAATACCGTTCAAGCCTGATAAATCCTGCATCTGCTTAACAGAAAACACCCCCCTGCCCGCATCCGACGTGATTTTATTGTCAAAAGCCTTCACATCGATATTTACAGCAACAGCCCCCATCAACGCCTTATAAGACGCCGATTCATCAGCTGCGGCTATGTTGTAAGCCTCATCTGCGGCGTTTTTATTTGAAAGCGTCTTTTCATTAGAGTTTTTCAAATCAATTTTGGATTCTACTTTTGCCACTCTGTTGCTCAGCTGTTCGTTTTCCACGCCGTATCTTACAGGCACGGTGCTGTAATTCTCGGTAATATATTTCTGATTTCTGCTTTCAAGCTCCGGCAGTTCCGTCTGCAGATTCCTGTACATATCATACTCCCTGTCGGCAGTCAGCTTGCTCAAGCTGGCTTTTTTATAGGCGGTATAAGCTTTCTGCCACTCTCTGTAAAGTTGGTTTACAGATGATTGGTCTGCTGCAACTTCCGCAGAAGATTTTGAAGATTCCATCGCCGCCTTTACAGATTCCGCATTTTTATCCGCAGCTTCGGCATATTTTTTCTGAATAGCCTTTGTTTCCGTCTCGTATTCTTTTTCCCATTCTTTTATATTTTTAACTATATCGTGGCTTTTATATACGGACAAAGAAAACTCCCCGCCGTTTGTGTCTATCTGTATATTCGGACTCAACCCCGCCTGCATCTCTTTCGAAATCACCGCCAGCAGGTTTTTATATGCAACAGCCTCAAGGCTTTCCGCCTCCTTGTAGTCGGCAACAGCCTTATTGCGTGCATTTATTAATTTTTCGTTTGAAAGCCCGCTGTGTATCTGCGCCACTAATTTTGCGGTTTTTGCATCGAGTTTTTGTATCTCGCTTGCCGTTTCGCCTTGCTCGTAATTTTCCATTATAAACGCGATATTTTTATTTTCAAATATCTTCAATACCGCATCCATCTCAGAATACATAGCGTATTCCCTGTCTGCTTCTATTTTTTTGATTCCGGCATTTTTATAAGCTTTGTATATATCTATCCACTCTTTATAAAGAGCCATGATTTTTCCGCCGTTTTTATCCTGCGAACTCTTTTTGAAAGAATCCACCATATACTTCACCCAAAATTCTTTATCTCTCAAGACCAAGTTCGATTCTTTTCTTTGTTCCTTCGTATCTTTTTTGTAGTTTTTCTCCCATTCTTTGACATTATTCGGCAGAAACACATATTTTTTCATCTCCGAAATATAATGCAGAGGGTCTTGATTCAATTCATACTCAAAAACCTGATTTGTGTAATAAAGCTGATTCGAGTGGGTGAAAGGCGCTGACAGCAACACCTCCTCCGCGTAATCTACTATGGATACCAGCTTGTTCCCTTCATTCGACGGGTATCTGGGCGCAGTCAAGTCTTTCAACGCATTTTCGTTCTGCGCGTTATCAAACTTCGCAGTCTGGCTCATCATAGACAGCACCGCATTTGAGACTTTCTGCCTCAAGGTCAAAATCCTGTCCGCCAGCCTCACTCTGTCGAGTTTTAGAGAGTTTTTCGTTTTTATTAGATTTTTGCCGTTTGCAGAGAACAAAGGCACATTCACGCTCTCGCCCTCATTTCTAAGATAAGTTATCGCAGACAAAACCAGTTTAAGTTAAAATCACCCAGTACAATCAGCTGAATTCTCTAAAATGAGCTAGAAGATCAGCCATCTTGTTAATGGCAGAGGGGGGAGCAGAGGGGGCCAAGAAATCAAAAGATTTATCCACTGAGAGGGTTTTAAGAACAGTACAAGTAAGACAAGCTTGAATAAGTAGCTTCACTTCCTCCTCTCAAAATTCTTTGTTTTGAACAGGGATGTTAACGACCCATTATTTTGCCAGTTGACATGTCAGAGGCAGGTATCGACAAGTTGATCGACTTACTGTACTTTTTTGTTTTTGTTTTTTTTTTTGTTGTTGTTGTTGTTGTTGTTGTTGTTATTGTGGTAGTTGTGGTGCTGAAAAGAAGGTTCAAGCTGCGGTCATTGCGCCGTACTGACAACCTCCCTTGTCCAATTACTACCCCAATATAAATACAGGTAGGACACTGATAAAATGTTATTTTCAGCTCACACTTCTCACTCTTCAATACCACATAGTTGGATCGGTGCCAGAGTTTAGCGACAGTTTAAGTAAGCGTTAATCCAGTCTCAGACTGCACAGTGGCGAAGCGCAGTACCGTGGTGAAGTTAGTTTTACATTGGATATTCCAATCCAGCAGCGAGTGTCAGTTTACATCAAATATTCAACCTGAAACTAAGTTCACTGCAGCACACATGACCCGCACATCATCACCTCATGGGCCACTGAGCTGGTGCAGGCTACTTCCTGTGGGCTTTGTGCAGAGCCATGCACAGCTAACCTGAAAAAGAACTGACGGTTAAAGGTGTGGCCATTTTTCTAAATGTTGTTTTTCTTAACGTTGAAACATTTAGAAGTCACACCCCTATTTGTTACCATGCAGACAACCAGCATTATGTCAAAGTATAAATAGTTACAGCATGTACCTACCTCTGCCACCTCAATTTATGTTGCTGCAAAAATGCTGTTTTTATTTAAATTTTGTATGTCATGCTGATGTTAAAGTTGTTTTGGAATAAACTTTTCAGATTTGGAATTTTGTTTAATTTTAGATACATTTTAAGCATACATTAATATATCCATTAAATATAAGCATATCATACAATACTAAGAGTGTAACACTACAGTTCCTCAAGAAATAAAAGTTTAATTGGTTACCCATCGAACTTCCCAGAGACCCACTCAAATCATCACCTGTGGGTCTTGGGGACTCACTACATTAAAAACCTATCAACATCACTGCTCCTGTATACCAAAAGTACCAAATCTGCATGCATTGCTTTGCATAGTAAACATCTCATCTTGGTAGATGTACAGGATATGAGGCGCATGCTTGCTGTCTTAAGTTGCAACATGCTTTTTATAACACATTTTTTACAAGAAAGACAAGCCTTTTTACTACTTGTGGTTTCAGGAAGCCCTGTTGTATTTGACAACTCCCTCCTACCCCCAACACACATAGAAAATCCTCTCTAACTGGGGGAACGGCGGCAGGGATCAAGAGGTATGTCTTGGCACTGAGCTTTGCCCACTTTGTTGTTAATTTATAAGCTTGTCTCAACAGAAATATAATAGACACAAGTCAGGCAGAAATAATTTTCAGCTCTCTGTCTGTTAGCGTGAACTTCTGTAATTGTGAAGTCCATCAAAAATTCAAATCCTGCGCCGCGCCTGGATGACATGATACCCAAGATGAAAAGGAAAAGAAAGGCACCGGGAAAAATGTCAGAATTTAGCGGGTTCACTCGGTTCTTACATTTACATTAGAAGCCAAACTGACATGAGAAAAACCTGTGACTACTGCAGTTAATTGACTCGTGTGTAAATGGTAAGTGTACACGTTCTCACTGCACACTAAAGCCCGATCTTAGCGGGTTTATGCGGATCTTTGACCAGTGAAAAGGGGTATATTTTGACTGCCTTGGACCGGTGGGGTGGTCCAACTGGCAAGAAAAAGATTTTCTTGCCAGAGCATGTTTGAGCTACCTGATCTATGGAGACCCCTATTTTTACCTGCATTTTTTCATCTTGTAATGACATTGTTTAATTGCTCTCTGGTATCCGTGATCAGGTAGCTCAAACATGCTCAGGCACAGTTAGACTAAAGCAATCTGAGTGCGGGCCAGCAGGGGAGAGGGGAGGGGAGACAATTTTTTTTCGGCACAGTATGGGACAACTGAGTCAAGTGTGAGTGCACCCTTATTTAAACAACAACAAAAT
>MDSP01000284.1_pt1 | contig 10906 bp, 9 predicted proteins | sample 1005811 | NCBI WGS metagenome assembly MDSP01 (sample SAMN05526596, study PRJNA338239) | gut metagenome | isolation source: stomach gut content | host: Naso elegans | place: Saudi Arabia: Red Sea | collected 2011-04
AGACTAGTCAAGTATTACAAGGTGGTGGTTTATTTTCAATGATAAACCTAACATTTGACCGAGGTGCCTCACATCACCCTGTGGCATATTGCACACCAGCTCACAAAATGTGTAAAGAAAAGAGGAAAATTTTAACAAAAAGGGTGAGTGTGAAGGTGTATCCTCTTAAATGTGGGCACAAATCATATCTCTGTAATTAGATGCATCCTGGTTGTATGGCTGTGGTGGGTGTGGATCCTCTACAAGTTCACGAAGACCCTGCTCATCTTCATCAACCTGGTCACCTCGTTCTAATGAAATGTTTCGGAGGATGCAACATGTTGTCACTGTTGCGCTGATATTGGCGACATCCTTCATGTGAAGACACTTGAGCCTCCTGAATTTCGATTTCATTATCCCAAAAGCATGCTCAATGGCCACGCAAGCTGCATTGAGCTTTTGGTTGAAGCTCTTCTGTCTGACAGTTAGGCGCCCATTATCCCTGTAGGGCGTCATCAGCTGCTTCATCAGGGGATATGCTGAATCACCAATGATATGCATTCCCTCTGGGACCAGGGCCTGGGGATCTACCTCAAGGAGTCGTGCAACATCTGTATTGCAAAATGCCCGTGCATCATGCCAACTACCAGAGTGACCTATATTAACATGGCAGAAGCACCGTTCACTGTCACAGAATCCGGTGAGGATGATTGAGTAGAATTGTTTCCTGTTGTAATAGACTATGGGATTATTGCAATGTGGTTTGACAATGGGAATGTGGCATCCATCAACAGAACAGACTGTGTTTGGAAATCCAGCTGCTTGAAATCTTAACTGTGATGTGTGAAGTGAATCTGCTGTAGGCCATGAAATGTTACGGGACAGATGTGTTGTGACCAGGGAGCAAAAATGATGGAGATGTGTGGATATTGTAGATTTGGAAATGTTGAATCGGTCGGCCACACCCCTATAAGACTCCTGGTTTGACAGAGTCCACAGACAGGCAAGAACACTGTTTGACAATGGCAACTTTGTGTGTTGCCTGTTCATATACAATGGTCCCAGATTTGCCATGAGGTCCTAGTTAGCAAATAAGAGTAAATCATCACACAAACATGCAAATACCAGTGATAATACTTGACATGCTTTAGTTAAACCTACTTCCACCTGTCCTCTTGACAGTCTGAAATGACTTTTGAAGTCAGTGAGGTTTACATGAAAGGCTCTCAATGGTAGATGTTGGGTTTGTTATCCTTAAAGCCTAAAAAGGCTGGCGGATGCCGCTGAACACCTCGTCGCAACGCAGGGGACATCCGCGCCCCCCACGCCCCTCCCAGGTGGCCGTCAAGACCACGGACAAGAGGAGGACGGTTCTCCACAGGCTCCCCTCTCCTGGATCCAACCAGGGGCGCAGAGCATCCCCACGCGCGAGGAGGAAGACGAAGAAGGAGACTAGTTCAATAAATCAATAAAATTGATGTTAACACCATTGTGTTTCATGAGTGATTTTATGTATCTTTAATGTGACTGAGTAAATTGTGGTCAAAAAATGTATAAACGGAAATACTCACATTTAAGGACAGAGCTGTGCAGCCAGGTGGTCTCTCCTCTCCCGTGTGCTCTGCTGCTCTCCCTGCTGATACGGCACATGCAGTTCGGCCTCTCTCTGTCTCAAGTCCTGTAATGTCTCCTCTGTGAGGTCAAAGTGGCATCCATGGTGTAAAGCTATGTTGTATAGCACGCAACATGCCACAAAGAATGCACTGACACTCTGAGGGTTGTATGTTAACGAACCACCCGAACGGTCGAGACATCTGAAACGCATTTTGGGTAGTCCAAAAGTATGTTCGATGACTGACCTAGCACTACTGAAAACACGGTTAAAACCACGCTGCCTTCTTGCTGTGGGTGCGATGTATGGCGTCATCAACCACGTTTTAAGTGGATAGCTATTGTCACCTAGCAGCCACCCATCCATGGGAGTCCCCTTAAAAGACTGTAGGAATGACAGAATTGGCAAGATGAAAGAGTCATGTGCAGACCCTGGGTAAGTGTCACCAGGCAATTCGAGTCACAAATCACCTGGATATTAATGGAGTGTACTCCCTTACGGTTCACATAAGTGATGGCTTGGGTACGTGGTGCGCGCAACTGCACATGGGTGCAGTCGATGGCACCCAGTACCCCAGGGAATCCACATTTCAACAAGAAACCTCGCTTCGTTTCCAGCCGGCTCTCAGGTGTTGTTGGAAAAATTATGTGCTCATTTGCATGTCGGACTAGACTGAAAGACACTGCATGTATAGCCGAACTGACAGCGGTCTGACTGATCCCCACCACCGAGGCCACGGTGTTCTGGAAAGACCCGGTGGCGAAGAAGGTCAGAGCCGCTGTCACCTTTACGGCAACTGGGAGAGCGCAGGGGCCACGGGGTACGCATCAGAGGCCACGATGCGCACCACCATGTGGACCACCTCACGGGATAGATGTAATCTGTTCCTGTGTCATGGATAGGAGTACAAAATTAAGTGACAATTACATTAGACACGGCGGTGGGCTATTCCAGGCATTATTTTTGTGGTCCGCCTGCATTCCTGCTCTGTCATCCCCAAATAGGAGGACCTTTGATGATATGCTCTCTCCTCGTATCTCCTCCTCCTCCTCCTCCTCCTCCTCCTTGCAATAACGTACTGCATCTTTGTAGAGCTCGTTAAGCATAAAAATCAAGAAAAAAAATATGGGCAATCACATGAAACAGGTAAATCCTTAAGACACCGAACATTACTTACATTTCTTCGGTCCTTTTGCCAGCAGCAGTGTCACCGAGGCAGTAAGCCAGACAGCGAGGATCAAGTACACCAGTGACACACTACTGCAGCTTAACACCATAAGCTTGGCCAAGGTGAGAGGTTTGACAGTCAGATACCGGAGTTTATCTGGAAAGACTCAAATGGTTCGGGAAAATTGAGGAGGGACAAGAAGAAGAGGAAACGGGGTAAACGAGGAGGCGTCAGACAACGCTTGAGGAAAAAGCTGCTCCAAAGGATTCCTCTACGTCCGTTCATCATGGCTAACGTCCAGTCCCTGAGAAAGAAGCTGGATGAACTGCAGGGAAACGTTCGCTACCAGAAGGACTTCAGGGACTGTTGTGTCATGGCCTTTAGTGAAACTTGGCTTTCTGAGCATTATGTCCTTTCTACTTACCCCGTGAGTTCCCTAAACTTTCTATATTCCAATTGTGTACATTCACCCGAAAGCAGATTCTGCCGCTGCCTTCAGCACCATCTTTGAGGTGGTGCAGAATTTACAGGCGATTTCTCCTGATGCACCAAATTTTATTTTGGCCGATTTTTAACCATGTTTCCCTCAATAAGACTCTTAAAAACTTTTACCAATATGTTTCCTGTCCAACCAGATGGGATAAGACACTGGATCTATATTATGGATCACTAAAGCAAGCATACAAATCCCTTCCACTTCCTCCTCTGGGCTCTACTGACCATAACTGTGTGCATCTGCTCCTCACCTATAAATATGTCCTCAAAACTGAAAAGACTATGACTAAGGACATGAAGATTTGGTCCGAAGAATCGGTTCTTTCCCTACAAGAATGTTGTAACTGCACTGATTGGGGCATTTCTACACAGTCCTGCGGTGATGATTTGGACTCATTGGTCGATGTGACATGTTCATACATCACCTTCTGTAAGGACATGATCATCCCATGTAAGCAGGTCAAAATATATCCCATGGGTTAACAAAGCAGTGAAGTCATGTCTTCAGAGGAAGTCTCTTGCTTTCAAGCAGGTGTAGTGTAATTTTTCACTAAGACATGTGATGTGCTAAAGAAAATAAGACGCAATGCCAGATAATGATTATGGTAATGATTGTAACATGTTAAATCATGTTAATGTGTTAGTGATAGTGATTATGATATATTATGTTGTGTAGCAGTTGAGAAATGTGTAACAGTAATCATCCAGAATATAACTATGTTAACCTCACTGCACCATATTTAACCTTTGTGTAATCCCAAGTGCACTTACATTAAATCTTTACATTAAATTTTTAAGGCCACAGGAGAGAACTGAGAAATAGTAGTGTAAAAACTCCCAGAAGTGACTTTAAAAAAAATAAGCAACAGGGCCAGTCTAAACCTGCTGGTGTCAAGATAAGAAAGTAGCACAATGTGACCTTAAGCCGGAATGCCCCCAAACTGCATGCTAGGTTTTGCTTGAAGCATAAGGACATGCAATTAAATTAGTCTACTGTTAGAGCTGCTTGAAGTATAAAGACATGCAATTAAATTGGTCCAATGTTGGAGTTGCTTGAAGACATGCAACTATATGGGTGCAATGTAATGTCAGGCCAAAATACGAGTGTTAGGTAGGAGGGGCAAAGGCGTGGAAAGAAGTTTGTATAAGCTAGTGCACAGGTTAGACGAGCTCAGAACTGTTCTGGTGTATGTTGAGTGGACTTTGAATTTGTTCTCCTTTGATGCCGGCATTAAAGTCTTTGCTGCCTTGGACTCTGACTCCTGATGATATTTTTAAGAAGTTATTTCTCTGACTTTGGATGATTTTTAGACACCAATAAGAAGATTTTTCTGAACAATTGAACGCAGCTAAAATACTTAGAATCTGGTCCAGTGGTTGAAACTTCGGTTTCAAGACACAACAGTGCATATTACACTTTGCCGTGTATATTACACTTTCACTTCTCATTTCTCTATTTTAAGAGAATTACCTTCTTAATATGTCATACTGTTTCTCCCTTGTGTTATTGTTTTTGTCCTTTTAAACAATTTTCTTTCGTGTGAGATAGCTCTGCTGGAGCACCCTCAATTTCGTTCCACCCCCCTGTGCAATGACAATAAAGACTATTCTATTCTATTCTATTCAATGTAGAAAGGTGTTCAACCAAATTTGGTTGAGCTACACTTCATTTGTTCCCTGAAGCTCCAGTGTGACTCTTATCATACTTACTGCCAATGCCTTTAAAGTGGGACGATTCAATTTGACAGATAAAGTCTGCAACTTTTTATTCTGTGAATGCAAAAGGAAACATGATGATATACAAACAAGAACAAAAGAGAAATACTACTATAATTTAGAAGCAGTTATGGCTAGTTTGACTTCACTTTCTTTCCTTACCTCCACTGTTGTCAGTTATCATATCATCATCATGAAATGCTATTGTCATGGCTATGACTGGGTGGATTAGAGAAATTCCAACTTTATTAAATTGGAGCTCTCACCGGACTGTTCCTGGGTGTGGGTGTAGGCTTTTTGTGCGGCTGGGGAACCCTTCGCTTCACAATGGCCTCCTCTTCCTCCTCCTCCTCCTCCTCAGAATCCTCTTCTTCAGTTCCATTCTTTGGGGGCCGCCAATCACCTGACCCCTCATCTTCAGAGGAGCTCAGCTCAGAGCTCTGTTTTAGATGAGATAAAAAGTTATTTTTCTCACTGAAGACACAAACATTATTGTAAGCACAGAAACTACTTAAGACAACTCTTACCTGTCTGTTCCTGGCTGTGGGTGCAGGCCTTTTCTTTCGCGGCTGGGGAACCCTTCGCTTCACACTGGCCTCCTCTTCCTCCTCCTCCTCTTCAGAATCCTCTTCTTCTGTTCCATTCTTTGGGGGCCGCCAATCACCCTCATCTTCAGAGGAGCTCACCATCTGTTTTAGATAAGATAAAATGATCTTTTTCTCACTCACTTACCCTGTTCACTGAAACTGATGAAGACTACTCTTACCGATCTTTGACTGGCTGAGGATAGCTCTTTCTTGCGCAGGATTAGAACCCTTCCAGTCACCCGCTGCTTGTTTCCTTGATTCTTCTTTTCAGATTCTTGCATGCCCTCCCTTGTGTCCTCCTGAGGTGATTCTGTCACCACCTCATCATAGTCCGCACCTGCCCTCTTGCTCCTCTCTTTCTTCTTCTTTTCCTTTACTGCACAGCTTGATACTGCCATCATCGTCAATGCTCTGCTCTGGACTGTGTCCTCTGTCGGGTCATCCGCTGTAAAATGAAAGGTTAAAATCATGAACTCATACTACTCAACCCAAAAGAACTGTATTTCAATTTTTCATGCTGAAGTAACCTTGGTAAAATCTTTTGGCCGTTCGGGGATCATGGCACATGAATGTTGCTACCTTCTCATATGTTTTATGTCCCAGCTGCCGCTTGGCCTGATGGGAGAAATCATGCACAAAGTACATAAGACAAAAATGTTGCATCTTGTAATAATAATAAAGACTTTAAAAGAACAAAACGTGTCTTACGTAAGTGGCGACAGAAGAACGTAACATATTGAATGTGGGGCCAGGACCCAGATTCAGTCCTTCCCAGGCATCCTTAAAATATTCTGGGAGTTTCAATAACGGCCCTCCAACAGTGGTATGAAAAAACGTCTGAGCCTCTGAGCCTCCCTCTGAGCCTCCCTCAATTTGACCACGAAGTCTGTTGTAACGCCTGAACCAGGCATACTCCTCTGGTTTCAGTGGTATGGCTGCTTGCCCAAAGTATCTCTGGGTTTTGTGCTCCTGAATCTATTTTAAAAAGACATTTGATTAGTGTTTCTAGCTAAGTGGTTAAACAACAGATGCATGTTGTGTTCACTTGTTTCATTTTAATATTTGTACTTACACGAATGACACGATGACCTCTTGTAGTCTTTTCAGCAGTCTTGACCTCTTTCACGGACATGTTGATAATTGCACCTTTCCGATGTCCAGTCGTTGCAATGAGAAACCCACCAAGTAGTCCAAAAAACAGTCTGAGTTTCCTTATGTTATGTGGTTCCTCCTCAAGATCATCTTTTAAAGAAGAGAAACAACATTTTACGCATGAGCGTTCAAAGACAGTTGCCTTTAGGTCTGGAGCTGATTTAGCAACTCTATTTTCTGCTACCATAATCCACCAAACAATAATTCTGCACAAATTGGAAGACATCCAAGTTAGCAGACAGCACATAGGCATGAACCCAGTTTCTAAATATAAATCAATCTAAAATCTTCACGGGCTCCTCAACACAATTTTATATATATAGTACCAATTGACAACAAAAAGCCACCTCAATGCATTTTGAATAGAAAAACCAAATAAATCCCCTTTGAGCAATCTCTTAGAGATGTTTGAACAACTGCTGTGACTACTGATCCTTACCAAGTGCAGCATCAATATGCTTTGGTGCCTCCTCTATGAACCGAGCATGTTTTATGGCCTTGACAAGTTTGTCTGAAGAACAAACAAACAAAAAACAACTACTGTTCAGCATATATGTGTCTAAACTTAAATTATGAGATTTACATCAATGGAGGGGAATACTGAACTTGCCAGACTTAGTACGTCGCACAAGGAGCTGGTGCCCAACAACATCTCTGCCAATGTCTCGGACACGTGCTCTAAGCTCCACTGTCAGGGCCTTGATTCCCCTTTCACCAAGCCTCACACAGCGCGGCTTCATGTTGGACAGATATTTTAAGAATGCCAAAACATCCGTTAAATATATCCGTTGGGTTGTGGGTTTGAACCCTTTTTGTTGCAGGCTGGCTACAAACCTTAAAGGTCAAAAATAAGCATCAGTTCATGTCCTCCCACAGTCAACAGACAATCACAGATAATTCTTCAAACTTTGTAAACTTACCCTCTGACTCTTGAAATATCCTGCAGGAACAACAGACTTCCATTTGGATTGGGGCAGTTTGCCATGAAGTGGAGGAAGTGGAACACATGTGTGGCACGCTGCTTTGCATTTTCCTGAACTTTTCTGGGAGGGTTGGCACCTTCCACATGGCCTTTAAAGTCATTTACCAGTTTCACTGAGGGACAGGTAAATAAATAATTACACATTAAACAACGGTAAACATGTAACAGTAAGATTCTTAATCCTAAATGTTTTGATAGGAATGTGATATTCACCATAAGCAGGGGCGTCTGACGCTGAATATTTTGGCACACGCTTGTATTTCATAGCCTGGAAAAATATGAAATGAGATGCAGACATCCAAACTTAACGTCCAGAACTGGTCACATTCATATGTAAGTAGAATGAAATGATCCTCACATTTGCACGCCTTGTAGAAGAATGCAGCTGCTTCAGCTCATCATTTCGTTCAATTTCGCATTCAAGCAGCTGCCTTGTCACACGAAGCTCTGCGAACAGAAACTGACAGTTTTCACAACCATCTGCGGGCATCCTTGGAGGAGGGCGGTGTTTTTGTCTGACAATGGAGCGGGGAGGCTTGCTGGCTAAGGATGAGGATGGTGTGGTACTCAGCGGCAAAGGTGAAAGAGCAGTGACAGCAGTTGGCGATCCTCTTGAAGGGGACATGGATGGTCCACACTTAGTGGGTACTAGGCTCACAGAATCCGTAGCACTAAATACAGCGGAGTCTCCTTCTGTGTTACTTGGTGATGGCAAAGCTGAGACAGTTGCACCGAAATCATTTGAAGGAGGAGGCGTTTGTGGGGCAGGTGTGGATGGCTCACAGTCAGTGGATCCTGGACCTACAGAATCTGTTGCATGTATGGCAGTGGACAGAGATAATGCAGGTGTGAAGGTGGCTGTAGCATTATAAAGGGTCCTAGTCCTTTCAGATGCCCTTGCAGCTATCTCCCCATGGACGGCCTCTTCAATGGCAGATCCATCCACTTGATCCATATGTGACACAATTGGTGGTTGGGGATGGCTGGCCCTCAGCAGTGCCAGTTCCCTCGCAATGTACCTGTCTTTTGCCCTTTCCATATAAAGTTGAGCTACAGGTTTCTGAAAAAATGAGGACATTACTTTAATTACTGATCTACTTTACAGTTTCATACCTTATGTAATAACTTAGCTACTTCTTTTTTTTAAGGATGACCAGCAAATCAATATACTGTACACACAGCAGTCAAATACATACCTCCAACCCATGGACCTTTAACAGATGCTTGTCAAGTCTGTTGATATATTTAGATTCACATAAGCGAACTGGACAGTGCAGATTTGCCCTAAAGCTGGGGAAATGACACCAATGAAAAAAGGCATATTATCCAGAGAATAGGACATTGCGTTACTGAACAGCAAACTGTGGTAAAAGTCCCTGTATTAATTCATTATGGATTCACCACTGTAATATTAAAAAAGTCCCCATTCCCTGTGTGTGTGTGTGTGTGTGTGTGTGTGTGTGAATGGTAATATTTCCAAAATACTTACTGTCTGTGAGCCAACTTGCTCAAAAGACTGAGCTCTTCTTTGTTTTTCACCTTCTCTGTGACTTTCAGATGCTGCACTATATCCACGTATCTAATTCCACAAATAGGACACGGATGCCCAGCTGTTTTATTGCTGGGCCTTCTTCTGGGGTGAGGAGACTTTGCTGGCACAGGATTTTTCTGTGCTTCAGCCTCCTCTGGCCTCTGTGTTCAAATGGAAGAGATGAAAAAAATAACATGATGATTTACAGAAATACAAACTTAATCATGTCAAATTTTGCACTAAAATTAGGCAAATTGCACCTTTTTTTGTCCAAGAAAAATGTTTTCAAAAGTAGTGAAAGTGGCATCATCTCACCTGATTAACAGTTGATAAAATGTTTTGCTTATTATTGTTGTTATTTTTATTACTATGCACAGAACTGAATTGAAGAACTGAACTGAAGTTTGCGCAATAACTGCCCTTGTTTGGAGATAATAGTAGCTCAGACCTCTATATATAAGTTGTCACACCCTCTTCTCTCCCTCACTATTCTCACTAATTCTATCATTATCATATTAACTTCAAGCTTATGTTAATTCATGTGTTTCAGCTCAAGTTAATTCATTTGATTTATAAAATGTTGTTATTTTACATGTATATCGATAACTGCCTATTTACATGCTGGTGTTTTACATTTAGCATTAACATATTAAATATTTCCAGAAGCATCTTTAAAACAGCTATAATAATATGTTAAAATTGGTTCACATGCATTTACTTCAGTTGATTCTGAGTGGATAGTGTAGTCACATGAGAGCTGATAAACAGGAAACTTAACATGTGAAACCGCACAGTAAAAGAAATACTGTCCTATAAAGTGGATCTGTCTCCCCCGAGTGTTTCTTTTTATCAAGAGTAATTGACTACTGTCTATTGAACCCTCATGTTATACTAATGCAATATAATTACAAAGCAACTATTATTTTTTTGTTATTGTTATCATTAGGCTTGCTCAATAAATCCAGTTCTAATCAGATAATCAGTCAGACCACTGCATGAAGACACATTGTTACACATGCACCCTCTTCTCTCCCTGCAGGTTTAAGCAATGGAAATATTTTAGATTTAATATTATTTCATATTTGGGCTCAATATTACAACAGAGTATTAGGGCCACACTGAAGAAAAAAATAGAAGATTTCGAGATTAAAGTCGTAATATTATGACTTTATTTTCGTAATATTATGACTTTTTTTTCTCGTACTATTATGACTTTAATCTCGTAATATTATGAATTTATTCTCAATATTCTGATTTTATTCCCAGTTATGACTTTATTCTCGTAATATTACAACTTAAATCTTGAAATCACCAATTTTTTTTTCTCCAATGTGGCCCTAATACTCCGTTGTAAAGTATCAACTAGCAAGAGTTCATAGTAAAATTGATGTTCTTTTCTCAGAATGACTATAGATGTGTTGTAGAGTGACTGTTGTATTCTGTTGCAGTTGAATACCTATAGAGGGCGCACCTGCATTGGAGTATCCTATGGTTATGCAGTGTGTGTGTATGCGCAGTAAGTCAGCTAGAATGGTACTGACAAGTTGGTGATGTATGATGCCGTGATGGGTCCTGCAAATAAAGTCAGCTCAATGAGGTATATGTTGCACTTCTATTAATTGATATCCGGCGATATCACATATGGCGACGAGGATGAAAGCCTGAAGTGATACAGCGAGTTAAG
>MDSP01000285.1_pt1 | contig 10904 bp, 6 predicted proteins | sample 1005811 | NCBI WGS metagenome assembly MDSP01 (sample SAMN05526596, study PRJNA338239) | gut metagenome | isolation source: stomach gut content | host: Naso elegans | place: Saudi Arabia: Red Sea | collected 2011-04
CCGTAATCTCATTGCCAAACTCATCTTCATATTCCATTACCATAGAAATTTCATACGTTTTTGGGTCTGCGCTAGGAATTGTATACATAGTAATGTTTTTTACAATCATTTGGTCGGGGCTTAGATGGTCTATAAAAAATGTGTTACTGCCACCAACTGGCGTAAATACGCTGCCAGAATTGCCATCGCCTTGCTCAGTTACCATAATATTAGCTTTAAAGTTAGACACAGAAACTTCCTTATTAGTGTTTAGGAAACCAACCGTTAGTTCAAATTCCTCTCCAGCTTGTACAATTGTTGGCACTGATTGATACGCTCCAATTATTACTTTTGGCTTGCTTGTTTTATCTTCATTTTCTACTTCATCTTTCTTATCATTTATTATGCTTACAGTTGCGTACTGACTGTAACTTACCGGCACATCGTTTAAAACGTATTCAACGTTAATTTCAATCGGATGTGTGCTACTTGTAACAGAGTCAGAAGCTTGAAGCGTTACTGAGTATGAACTGCGTTGACCTGCTGCTAGTTCATTAATAACAAACATACTTTTTGACTTAGGCAAAATGCCATCAGCTGGCTTAATAGCAACCTTAACATTTTTAGCGCCATCTGGAGCGTAAATATCAAAGCCAATATTAAATTCTTCATTTACATTATAGAAATGTGTGGGTTCTATTAAATTATCAATTAAAATCTCTCTATCTAACACTTCATCTTCCTCCTCCTCTTTATCTTCTTCATTTTCAATACTCACAGTTGCGTATTGGCTGTAGTTTACATTTTCGCCATTTAGCGCATATTCTACGTTAATTTCAATTGCATGCGTACTGCTGTTTACTGCGTCAGTAGCTTGTAATGTAACTTCAAAAGGTCTAACTTCTCCAGCAGCAAGCTCATTTACTATAAAAAGATTTTTTGATTTAGGCAAAATACCGTCAGCGCCTTTAACTGAAACTTTAACATTTTTAGCACCGTCTGGGGCTACTAAGTCAAAACCTATATTAAACGGTTGGTCAACACCGTAAGTGGCAGTTGGTTCTACAATGTTTTCTATAGATAACTCAGTGTCTAAAACCTCATCTTCTGGCTCGTTAGAAATGTTTACTGTAGCATACTGGTTGTAAATTACAGTTTCGCCGTTTAAATTGTACTCTATGTTAATTTCAATAGGATAAGTCGCGGTAGTAATAGCGTCAGTGGCTTGGAACAATACATCAAACGACTTGGAAGCACCTGCTGTTAGTTCTGGAATCATAAATAGATTTTGAGAACGAGGAAGAATTCCTTCAGCAGGATTAACAGCAACACGAATGTTACGCGCACCATCAGGAGCGGTTAAATCAAATTTAATTATAAAATCTTCATTAATGCTAAAAACGCCTGGCGGATTTGCTATGTTAGAAATAGTCACTTCCTTTTTAAGCGCCTCTTCTTCCGCTGAAACTGTTGTTAAATAAATTAATTGCACATCTTCATGAGTTTCGCCTAAGTCGTCTGTGTAAGTTAACCTAATTTGCTGAGGCAAAGTTTCGGTAGAAATATCGTTAACTTGAAGTAGCATATCTAGATTAAGCGACTTACCAGGCGCGATATTATCTAAATAACGAACGTTACTACCATCCATAACAAATACATTATCATTTTGAATAAGTTCAAGCTTAACATTTTTAGCTTCTATCATCCCTAAGTTTTTTAGAGACAATGAAACCGTTTTAGCTACACCTTGCTCAAACTCACTAGTGTTAGCTGCAGAGATTTGGAACGAAGGCGGAGCGAAATTGCTTTCTACCTTAATCGGAATTACAAAAGAAGCGCCGTCAATAGTTGCCACCAAATTGTGAATTCCACGCGGAACAGATTCGTCTATTGTAATAGAAGCTGTAACTTGCTTAGTTTGATTACGCATAATGGTAGGCACAGAAAGCTCTGACTTAGAAATCGCCATACCTTTAGAAGCGTTTTCATCTTGCCATGCTAAAGTCATAGTAGCTTTGTCGGTAGTTTGAGAGCCAGAATTAGTAACATCAATAGAAATTTGTTGGCGCTCGCCGGCAACGACATTAATAACATTGGTAGAGACTACAACACCTTCTGCAGCAGAAATGTTAGAAGCGACAACATTAAGGTGAACGCTTCTTGTACCAATGTCGCCTAAAACGACTTCAACAGAATTACCAGAACCATTATAGTTACAGTTAACTAAATACAACATATATGTAGAATCATCAATCGCGTTAACAAACCAGCCTTCACAACTGCTAGTTGCACCCGACATAGAAACGTTACCTAAATTAAAATACTCGCGCGCCTCTTCAATATCGCCACGGATTTCAATACGAATATCAAAAACATCGCCATTTTTAATTTGAGATGACGAAACACTAGAATTAGTAATAGTGTGAGAGCCTAAATCGAATTGTTCTTGTGCTGATACCGGAAAATAAGATATATGCGACGTAGAATTAACTACCATTAAAGCACTTAAAAATATTGCCCATTTTTTATTCATTTACATTCCCCCCTAGTTGTAAAACAAGTAAAAAAATATTATGTTTTATAGTATACTAAACCTTGATATTCTCAATATTGCCATCGCGCATTGTAATTACCTTATGAGCGTAATGAGCAATTTCATCATCATGAGAAACGATAATCATAGTTTGATTATGAGCTTTAGCAATGCCAGTTATCATATCCATAATTTCAAGAGTCGTAGCAGTATCCAGATTTCCCGTAGGCTCATCGGCAAATAAAATAGTAGGATTGTTAACAAAAGCACGCGCAATACTAACACGTTGCTGTTGCCCACCGCTCATTTCTGTAGGTTTATGATGCAGACGTTTACTAAGGCCAACTTCTTTTAAAATTTTTCTAGCACGCTTTTCTCGCTCAGCTTGAGCAACGCCTTGGAAAATTAGCGGTAATGCCACATTTTCAAGAGCAGTTAAAGCAGGTAATAAATTATACGATTGAAAAACAAACCCTATATACTTCTGACGGAAGATAGCAAGCTGAACTTCACTAAGGGTTTCGATGTTTTTCTTTTTTATAATGATATTGCCTTTAGTAGGTTTTTCTAAGCCAGCTAACATATTTAATAAAGTAGATTTGCCAGAACCCGACGTGCCAAATAAGCAACAAATTTCGCCTTTGTCCACAGTTAAATTAACGTTATTAAGCGCAACGATTTTTTCATTTCCCATTCTATAAATTTTTCTTAAATTTTTTACTTCTATCAAGTGTACTCCCCCTCCCTATAATATTATATCACTTCTTTTTGTTATATACTAATGGAGGTTGTTGGAAAATTTTTTACGTTTCTGGACTTGCCAGTTATAATAAGCAGTTTGTGCAGGATAGTAATCTACATTTTGTAGATGCCAAAAATGCTAATTTTGCTTTGCAAGAAACTTCGCCATTTAAAAATGCGGGGATTGCCATTGAGGGCATCACTGAAAAAGGCGTGAAAAATCCTGATCTGTGTGCATTAGAAGTCAAAAAAAAGCTACTATCATCAATCAATAGTAGCCCTAAAAATTTAACATATCCTAACATTAACATTCTTTATATGTGAATCTGCAATTATATCCTCACCTGTATCATTTAGTATCGCAATACCGATTTGGTACCAAACATCTTTTTTTACATCTGCTGGAACTACTGAAGTAATTACAATTGTTTCACTGTTTTCTTCTATAGGTTGAAGAATAATTTTTGCTCTACTAGCCCCTCACCGATTGATAATGTTAGGGTATCGCTACTAGTGGATATTTTTTCATCAGAATAAACAAATTCGCCTGCGTGACTTGCTGGAATACAAATTTTTATGTCCATACTCTCAGTTTGTTTAGTTATTATTTCATTTGTGCTGTGCACAGAAAAAATAGAAATGTAAAAAATAATTAATATACATATAACTGCAACGATTATAAATATTATTTTGCCTATCTTAGAGAAATTCATGGTTAGTTCCCTCCTGCGGAGTACGCTCCGGTAGCCGTACAATAAATTTTACAAGTATATGCAAAAGATTGTGTTGTTACTAGGATTAACATTGATAATTTTTTTAACATAAAAATTACCTCATACAATTTGTTTATACTATAAAACAATTATATGTATTAACAACAAATTAATTTACACTTTTTAAATTAAATTTTTGCTATATAATCAACGTATCTAGTAATCCAGATACGTTGATTATATACAATTCTATCAACCAACGGCTTATCGTAAAGCTATAAAATTCTATCAAGCAATGGCTTTAACTTATCTTCGTAGTTTTGCGTTTGCTCAACGCCGATACAAATCGACGGCACCGCAGCTTGCGCATTTTGCAAAGCAATAAGGTTTTGAACATGCTCATACATACAAACAAACTCGATAATGCCAGAAGACTCCGTAGTAGTAAGCTTCTTAGCAATACGATACTGCGCATTACCCCCGTTAATCAAAGGCAACTGATTTTCGCCAACTTTTGCAAGCGTTTTTAAATCAGCTTCAAACTTATAAACACAACTTAACGGACCAAATGCCTCCAATAACTCAAGATGAGCGAACTGCACAAAATCTTTTTCATCTTTAGATTCAGCGCGCTTATACCATAAATAAATCATATACTCCGTAAGCGACTGGTATCTAAGCCCAATATTATGCTGCGCCAAATGTTCTTCCACATTGCTTATAAAATACTGATTATATATTACATATGGGTCGCCAATAACATTCACTATATGCTTATACTTAATTACACACATACTAGCCAATATAGCAAGCTCTTTTAAAATTTTCATTGTAATTATTCTATGTCCAATTAACCATTCCACTAACTTATATCGGTGCTGTTTAGGAGCGGCTAAAATAATGTCGCCAGCTATAAGCAAATAAAAAATTCGGTCAAAATATTGCTTATGCCTAAATATGACTTCAATCGTAGGTGAAAAATTAGAAAACTCACTGTTAGCATTACCTGTAATAATGTTTATAGACGAACCCATAGTAGTTAAAATGCCTGCTATAACTCTAGCGTAAACGCCATCTAGCTCCGCACCTTCCGTTTGTGGAATGAAAACTTGTTTTGCATCAGATGCGATAATGTCGCCAAGTAGCTGTGTAAATGAAATGTATTCTTTAGATAAAGCGAATTTAGTCCCGGCGGTTAAGCTTTCTGCTGTAGTTTCAGGCAACGGTTCTAGCATAATTCCAATGTGTTTAAATTTATCTTTGGCTATTTGACTAAAAGGATATAAATTTGGAATGTATAAAGGATAGAAAATATCTGGGCTATCTTTTACATTGACTTTACGCTTAGGTAAGTTAGCAAAGCAATTTATGTTAGTAAAGTTAGATGTAGTTGTAACGGTTGGTCTAGCGTTAATCGAGTTTATAAATGCTTCAATTCTAGTAATAGCACCAACGCGAGAGAAATGTTCATCCACCTCAATATGCAAAAATGGCTTTTCGCTCATCTCCTCTTGGAACAAGTGTAGCAAAGCTGTGTCTGGTGCGCATCCATGGTTGGTTAGTAATATTGCATATAGATTAGGATGGTTAACGATATATTTAGCGCCCGTTAATATGTGCGCTCCAAATGGCCAGTATAAGTTAGGATATTCGTCTGATAAATCCATACTAAAAGCGCTAAGATGTTCAACCGAAAGCACCATGTAACCTCTATCCATTAAAATCGATGGTATCTCTAAGTTTAGTGCACTTTCTCCAGTGTTATATACTCTAGAAATGATAACGAAAACTTTATCGTTTGACTTTAATGAGTCTAATAATGCGCGCCCATCTTCTTCAACCTTTTTAATGTATCTATTAAATACGTACGACGCTTTGTTAACAGCTAAAATGGACCTAGCTTTACTTTTGCCAAGAGAAACTCCTAGTTTGATACACTCTTTAGACAGTCCATTATTTACATGATCCAGCTTAATTTGCGGATTAATTAGCTCCACTTTATTATTAATGTTCATCTGTTCGTATAGTATTTTAATTGATGATTGCATATACACACACATATAGTTTTTCTCAATGGTGGACGATTCAAAATCAACAGTAAGCAGTGATGGGATAAATAAGTAATCAATTTCTTGGTCCAATAACCACGCTATATGCCCGTATAGCAATTTAATAGGATAACACATTTCAGAACCTGCATACATTTGAGCAGCATATGCAATGTTGCTATCTGTTTCAGGCGAAAGTAATACGTTAAATCCTAACACAGTAAAGAATGCATTAAATAAAGGGAATACTTTATAATTAATCCATGTGTTTGGAATACCAATGGTTTTCTTCTTTGGGTCTAGTTGAGTTTTGTAACCTTCTAGAAATAGTTTCTTTTCGTCTAAAAAGTGGTTATGGTATTTGTTTACGTTAGAAGCTATTAGCGGAGGGAATTGTTGTAACTGCAAGCCTCTAAAAGCAGAGTGGCAAAATCCTAATCGATTAATACCCATATGAGCATAAGACATAGATTCTAACGCTAGCTTTGCAACTCCAAATGCGCCAGATATTGCAAAGTAGGGTGAAACGTGAATTTTATCGCCAAATTGTTGCTTAAAAGCTGCTACAAATGCTTCATTATAGCACGTACCGCCTTGTAAAACGATTGTATTACCAATCGCGCATTTACCAACGACTTTATTTAAATAATTTTTTACAACGCAATGACAAAGGCCAGCTAAAACATCTTCCACCGAATAACCATCGGCTAAAGCATCTTTAATGTTAGTTTCTATAAAAACAGTGCATCTCTCGCCCAAGTCAATAGGTGATTCACTTTTAAAAGCTAGCTCGCTATACTGTGATAACGGAATATCTAGCTTATTAACTTGCTCCTCTAAAAAACTACCTGTGCCTGCTGAGCAGACTCTATTCATTTGAAAATTAGTAACTACACCTTTAGTCATGGAAATAAACTTAGAATCTTGCCCACCAATCTCAATGACAGTGTCAGCGAATTCATTAAAAATATAAGCCGCTTTAGCCTGAGCAGTAATTTCATCTATAATTAAATCAGCGCCAATTAAATTTCCCACCAAATGCCTACCAGACCCAGTAACGCCAACCGCAACTATATTTACATGGTTGCCAAAAAGTTTGGAAATTCTATTAAAGCCTCTTTGGATAACATCTTTGGAGCTACCTTTAGTTAACCTATAATCGTAATAAACAATTTCTCCAACCTCGCTTATTAAAACGAAGTTAGTACTTGTGGAACCGATGTCAATACCTAAGCTAACTGGCATGCCATCTACATAGTGACTGCAAATCACTTCCATTGAATTAGTTACATCATTATCGGGGTTAGTTTTTTGCAATTTTGCTAAAGTGTTCCTAGGCGATTTAGTTGCCCTATAGCGTTTAAGAATATGCCGAGCTTCACTAATGCTAATATTATTATCACCAGACAGCAGAGCGCACCCAAAAGCCTTAGCACAAACAGTATCATCATTATATATCAACCTATCTTTAGGTATGTTAAATACATCATAAGTGGCGCGAATAATACCTTTGTTTTTGGCACAGCCACCGCAAAACATAACAACGGTAGAGCTATCAATGTTACCAACGACTAAAGCTTTATACTTATTAACAGTAGCATAAGCTAGTCCTAGTAGAATTTCGCAAATATCATTACCTTCTTGTTGCCTATGGATAATATCGGTTTTAGAAAATACTGAACATTTGCCAGAAATTCTAACGGGTGTATTGGCGGCATCTATTAAATTGCCATAGTCTTCAATGGAAAGCCCCAGCCTATGCATTTGGTCTTCAAAAAAAACTCCAGAGCCAGATGAGCATTCGCTATTAAATATACAGCTACCATACTCTATCGCCGCGGGTATATCTGCAATGTATTTGGTGCGATAAGCCCCAATGTCCATTATAGCATTAACAGATGGGTTTATTGCAACCGCACCAGTAGCAAGCGCTTTTACGTCGTGGATAACAAAGTTGGCATTGTTAGCAAAGCGCGCACCAGCACCGGTAAAAGACACTTTTGCCAAAGGATACTCCATATCTAATATAATAAGTAAGTTATCTAATACGGTATACATGTTTCCTTTGTGGCTTAGTACTTTGTGTTCCTTAATTTGCTTATCATCGTTAACAACACAGTACTTAATCGATGAATACCCAATATCTATACCAATATACATAAATTTACCTCCTTGCTTATAAATTTGTCGTGTAATACACAGTTTGGGGCTTTGCCCCTGAACCCCATAATGATTTGCGTCAATTTAGAATGCTTCCACGCAGGGTTGGGGCTTTGCTCCATCACGAGCGAAGCCCGTGTACTTCTAATCAAAATTATACCAATAATTTAACAAATTGTAAATACGTACAAAAAAAGCTACCCATTTTAAAAATGGATAGCATAAATTTATTTTGTAGCATTTAATCTGACTAACGCTTTCTTCAATGCAACTTCATTTCTCAGTGCATCAATATCAGTCTGCCCTTTACGAGCCTGCGCACGCTCTTTTGCTTCGCTTGCTCTATTAACATCAATTTCTTCCGCCAACTCAGATGCATCGGTCAAAATAACTACCTTATCTTTTGTTACCTCTGCAAAACCACCCATAACAGTAGCTTGCACCTTCTTACCACCTTGAATATAACGAATAACGCCGTATTTAAGCAGTGCCACAACCGGCTCATGGTCATAATAAACTCCCATCTCGCCTTCTGTTGTCTTAAGCACAACCATATCCACCATCTCGTCAAACACTTTCCTAGTTGGAGTTATAATCTGCAATTTTAACTGATTAGCCATTTAAGCACCTCCTATAGAGTACGCGCTTTTTCAACTGCATCTTCAATAGTACCAACCATTAGGAATGCGTTTTCAGGAAGCGAGTCATGTAGCCCATCTAAAAGCTCTTTAAAGCCACGTACTGTTTCCTTAACTGGAACATACTTACCTTTCATACCTGTAAACGTTTCCGCAACGTTAAATGGTTGAGATAAGAATTTTTGGATTTTACGTGCACGGTTAACTGTTATTTTATCATCCTCAGATAGCTCATCCATACCTAAGATAGCTATAATATCTTGAAGCTCTTTATAACGTTGTAGAGTAGCTTGAACCTGACGCGCTACATCGTAGTGGTCATCTCCAACAATTTGTGGGTCCAAAATACGAGAAGTAGAGTCCAGTGGGTCTACCGCTGGGTAAATACCTTGCTCAACTATTGCACGCGAAAGAACTGTTTTCGCATCCAAATGGGCAAACGTAGTTGCTGGTGCCGGGTCAGTTAAGTCATCGGCTGGTACGTATACCGCTTGTACTGATGTGATAGAACCTTTATTTGTAGATGTAATACGCTCTTGTAACAAACCTAAGTCAGTCGCAAGTGTTGGCTGGTAACCAACCGCACTTGGAATACGCCCTAACAGCGCCGAAACCTCAGAACCAGCTTGAACGAAACGGAAAATATTATCTACGAATAATAAAACGTCCTGTCCAGAAATATCACGGAAATATTCTGCCATAGTCAATCCTGTTAACGCAACTCTCATACGCGCTCCAGGTGGCTCATTCATTTGTCCGAAAACCATTGTAGTTTTCTCAATAACTCCTGAATCAGTCATCTCGTGGAAAAGGTCATTACCTTCACGAGTTCTCTCACCAACTCCTGCGAAAACCGAGAAACCACCATGCTCAGTCGCAATGTTAGTAATAAGCTCCTGAATTAAAACCGTTTTACCTACACCCGCTCCTCCGAATAGACCAATTTTCCCCCCCTTAAGGTAAGGGCATAAAAGGTCAACTACCTTAATACCTGTTTCTAGTATCTCAGCTGTAGTTGATTGCTCCTCAAAACTTGGTGCTGGTCTATGAATTGGCCAATGCTCAGCATCTGGGGCTGGCTTTTCATCAATTGGGTCCCCTGTTACATTAAATATACGTCCTAACGTCTTATCTCCTACTGGTACACTGATTGGCGCGCCTGTATCAACGCATTCCATACCACGTACAAGACCTTCAGTTGCTGACATAGAAATACATCTTACAACATCATCTCCAAGGTGCTGAGCAACTTCTACTATAAGCTTCTCTTTGCCTGTTTTAACTTCAATCGCATTATATAGCGCTGGTAGATGGTCCTGAGGGAATTTAATGTCTAGTACAGGTCCAATGATTGTGACTATATGTCCTGTCATGAATTTAACCTCCTTATAAAACTTATTTTTATTTTATTTTAGCATACAATAGACCGATACTGCAGTTACGGCCCTTGTATGCTTTAAAATGGATTGCTATTATAGAGCCTCTGCTCCACTTACGATTTCCGTCAGCTCCTGCGTAATAGCAGCCTGACGCGCTCGGTTATAAACAATGTTTAACTTACCAAGCATCTCTTGTGCGTTTTCGGTTGCTGTATCCATCGCAGTCATACGAGCACCCTGCTCACTTGCCGCCGCTTCAATCAGCCCACCAAAAGTAATGTCCGCTAGGTATCGTGGAATTATATACCCAAGTACTTCCTCTACAGAAGGTTCGTACAACAATAAATCTGGAATGTCTTCTTCATCTACAGGTGCATTCTCTTTAATAATATCCAAATCTAGTGGTAACAATCTTACCAGAGTTGGCTCTTGTGCAATTGTGGATTTAAAAGAAGTGTATGCTAGGTAAATCTCTGAAACTTCTCCATTTTTATACATGTCTGCCGCAAACTGTGCTATAGACTGAGCATCCTTATGAACTGGATTTTCAGAAATCCCTGTAACTTCTTTCACAATATCATAACCTTTACTTCTAAATTGGTCTCTAGCCTTCTTTCCCACTGTAATAATCTTTGCAGTTTCTTGTTCCGTGCTTCTCATAACCAATTTACAAATGTTAGAGTTATACCCTCCTGCTAAACCTCGGTCAGCAG
>MDSP01000286.1_pt1 | contig 10888 bp, 13 predicted proteins | sample 1005811 | NCBI WGS metagenome assembly MDSP01 (sample SAMN05526596, study PRJNA338239) | gut metagenome | isolation source: stomach gut content | host: Naso elegans | place: Saudi Arabia: Red Sea | collected 2011-04
GACCTGTGAAAGGCACTTTATGCAGCCTGACAGACTCTTACTGTATATACATTTATTATTTAAACTTGTCCACTTTGGGGATAAATCTGTTTGGTCCTTGATAGATTTACATCCTTCCTCTCTGGCTGGAGAGCATTAAGTCATGAATGAGTGCTCTCAGACCGCTGCTAACTGTCAATGTCTTGCATAACAGCCAAGTCTCCAGCTAGCTCAGTGTAATCCTCAGGGTATTTCAGTGCAGGTAAGGCACAAACACACCCATGTCTGCTTCTGTGTTTGCACAAATTAAGTGAATTCGAGGCCACTGTAATTCAAAGTGAGAGGACAGGAGCTTACTCTCTCAAGACAGAGTCCTTTTAGGTTCAAATCCACCTCAACGTTTGAGGTTTTATTGGGTTTATGAAGTCAGTTACGCTGCATAAGCCAAGCTTCAAAACACAAACACTAAAAGCGACTTGCCAGATTCAAAAGCCAAGCAGCACGCAGGGTCACACTGTGGGTCAAGTCTGAGAGCATATCCAGTCAAATTATATTGCTGCCCCGGTACTGGCCCGACTGTTTTTCCCTCAGTATCTCACCTTTAGGGGGAATCAGATATTGGAGCTGCACTCGGCAGTGTTCTCACTCAGAGCACTGAACCCCTGACAGACAGGGGTCACTGGGGGTCGGAGAGAGGGCTGACTGTGTCCTGTGGGACGTGAGGCTGCAAACTTCTGCAGATACAGTGAACAGCAGGATGAGCTGCTCATGTTAGTGTAAACTCTGATACTGTAGCATCGAGTGCTCTGCTCCCACACAGTGTGGAAACACTCAGTGGACGTGTTAGTCATGAATGAGGCTATTTTTAACACAGAAGTAATCCAGTTGACCCATAATTTTTTCTTAATGTGCAGAAAGTAACTTGTTTGGATGTTTGTAGCTTAAATTACAGGATAAAACTTCTGCCAACCGAGCAAAATGTGGAAGGCTTTATTCACTTCTTGTGGGTTCATTCACTCAGCGCAGAGCAGCGCTGCTCCTGTCCTTTCTGTCCATTTGTGGACATGTGAAGAATGTGCTGGCACGAGCTTAAGTTTCTCAGAGTTTAGGCTCCAGAAAATGAAAGTTTTTTGAGTTTTTTTCTACCCAGTGAACGTTCATCTCTCGGGGTAGTGCGTCTTTAGGGGGTCTCACTACAAGCACAGCTTCAAATCATCTGGCACAGCCGAGGGTCTGCAGGGCCACCCGAAAACAGCTGTTTCTTGTAACCTGAAATGCTTGAGGTGCCAATATCTTTTCCAAATGTGAGCTTCTGTCAGGACCCCCACTACGTGCCCCTGCTTTGCAGCCTCTAAATACCATTTTACTGCTAACCTAGAATCTCCTTTTATACCTGTCCCAGTTGCATAACAAACCCCCAACTTATATTGTGCTTGTACGTGCCCCTGCTTCGCAGCTTCTGTATACAGCTGAACTGCATCTGCATAACTCTGTTTTGAATAATAATAGTCTCCTAACGTATATATAGACTCGATAGATTCATTCATACTAACTACCTCCTACACAACAAGTTGGCCCTGTTAATTTAACTATGAAAACGGTCTGTATAGTAATAAATACTAAGGCGATCCTTCTTCACTGGGGGTGCTGCATCTAGGTATCAAAAAAACATATTAAATTAACAGTTCCAGAAAATTTAGTTATTCCTTATTATATTCCGACCCAGGATAAATATTATCTAAATTAATATTATATTTAAGGAATTAGTTCATAACGGTGAAGCATTTAAGACATTAAGTTAACAATAGTATTTAAGTTTTAGGGGAAATCCCTACAAGCGATACTTGATAAGTTTCCTAACTCTGAAGTTATGTGCTATGATGGCGATAAGGCTATTGTGAAATCTAACGTTCTTAGTAAAAGTGCTAAAATGTGGCTTTTAAGTCAGGCTCAATATTTAGAAATATTATCTCCAGAAGAATTTAGGGAGGACATGAAAGATACTATTCGGCAAATGTTAGATAATTATAACTAAGATATAGTTCGTGGACTTTATTAAAATTATATTTTAATACTGTAAATTTACGCAACAAAAAAACTCACGAGCTTTCAAGCTAAAATGCTTATTCGTGAGTTTTGGGTATGGAGGTGATATATCTGGGTTAAATCCTCGATCGATAGTTAATGGAAGAATTAGAGGAAAGCCATAGATGACTAACAAATAAAGCATTTTATCATTTAGTCGATATATAAGTTAAGAATGTATAATAAGGAGCTGTATCGAAATGACAAAATGGGAAAAATTCGAGATTGATTACATTCTATTAGTTCGTTGTATCAGAACATTAAGCCATCTAAATACAGCACCATCAGCTCTAGTATTACATTGGATAAAGCTATTAATTATACTTAGCTTTGGTATAGGTTCTAAAAACTTACTCAGATCGTCTAGGCTAAATTCCGTAAAGCATAGATTTTTATTTACTGATGTAAATATTTCTGCGGGGAATGAACAATATACAAATCCACCTGCTTTAAGTGCTAGTCTCATTTTGTTAAAAATCTCTATAAGTTCATTTCTTTCCGCATGAAAAATAGATGCAAATGCCCATATTCCATCAAATTCCTCGTTGTAGTCTATTTCGTCAAATCGAGCACATATAACGTCTTGACCTGTCAGCTCCGTGGCTATTTTTACTAGTTCTGAAGCTCCATCAATAGAAGTGACCCTATACCCCATATCTAAAAACACTTTACTATCTCTTCCCGAGCCACACACTAAGTCTAGGATATGGCTATGTGGCCTCAGGTGAGGGAGGAAAAAATCATAGTATTTAGATGCATTCATATCTTTTGTTCTATTAACAAATTCAATTACAGTTTTATTATAATATTCAATTGTTGCATTACTCATTTAGTTAGCCTCCACATTAATTATATATATTAATAATACTTGTAAGTTTTTAACTATTTAAACTCAGTATTTTCTGCGACGTATGTAGCCATATAAATATTCCTATTGCCATAATACCAGCTATAATCAAAACCTGCAATACAGTAAGATAATTTACAGCAACTGAACATACAAATGAAGTAATTGGCATAGACACCATCATAAGAGATGATATAACACCTGTCATTCTTCCCATCATTTCTACAGGCACTGCTCTTATCGTCAACCCTCCAGAAATTACACTTTGTATTCCACCTCCAAAACCTAGAGCCCATGCACAAAATAGTACTAATACCGTTTTGATATTTTCTATAATCATAGCATTCGGAACAACTCCCATACCAATTAGTGTAATTCCCATGAATATTCCTGCACTCACTGATACAGTAGCATTAGATTTACTTAGTTTAGGAGTTATAAAAGCACCTGACATCATACCAATAGACATCGCCATTCTAATATTGATATTAGGACGAAAGTAAATGTGATTAAAAGCAGTTCTTATAAATACTCTATATCAGCAATGTACAAAGTCCTACAAATCCCTAAAAGTACGTATTATGAATGTAAAGTCTACTAAGTTGGCAATAATATTATTCTTTTCATCTGCCCAAAAACTTGTGAACTCAAAAGTATTACTTGTCTTTTTCCTCTTTTTGCTGCTAGATTGGTTTGTATCTTTAATATGCATATCTCTTGTAGTGTTGGAATAGTATTTTGTATTTGTTCCGTTTGATATAATTAAATATCTGGACATATTCATATAAGCCACTTCCAGCCCAAAAACTTTCTCTTTGATATCTATTAATCTGATTAAATGCCTCTTTTATGGCAACTCCTCGACGTTTTAACTCAATATGTACCATCGGAAATCCATTAACTAATATTGTTACATCATACCTTGTATTATCCGTTCCCTGTTTTTATTCGTATTGATTAAGTACTTGCACATGGTTATTATGAATATTCTTAGTATTTATGAGTTTAATATTTTTAGTTGAACCGTTTTCGCAAGTAAGTGTTTGCACATTATCAGCTTGAACTAATCTAGTTTTTTCTAAAATACCATGCTGATTGTTTGCCAATTTGCTAATATAAAATTCTTTCCATTCCTTATCAGTAAAAGAAAAGTTGTTTAACTTCTCTAGCTGAGTCCTAAGATTTTGGAGCAGCTGCACCTCATTCTTTACCTTGATGTATTCGTACCCTTGATTGATAAGTCTTTGAATAAAGTCCTTCTCAAGCTCCGCTTCACTTTGATATGTTGTGCTACTTCTTGGCTCTGGTTTGTATTGTTCTACTACTGTTGATTGTGTGTTATTCATGTTATCCCTCCTCCTTCTGATTTTATTATAACACAAAAAAACCGAGAAATATATTCTCGGTATCAGATCGCCCACAGTATTGCGCATGAAATGCTCGTGGGAGTGTTAATATTATTATATGAAGATTATTACAAGGTTATACCTGTTCTTTCCAATCTTCTCTAAAACCATAATATTTCATATTCACAAAGGGATACTTCTTGTTTAATTCTATTAAGAAAGTTCTTAAGTTATCAAAGTCAGATTTAGAAAGTAATCTTTTTAATATTAAAATAAATCCATAAAGCCTAGAATTATCTATCGTTCCATCAGATTTTTCTATTAATAATTTCTTCTCAGCTTTATTTAAACTGGGTTTATGCTCAAACAACCTATTATATAATCGCCCGGCATGAGCACACAAATTACGTAATATAGTTAAGTCATGTAATAAACTCTCTAATATTTTCCCCGATTTATTAATACATATTCCTAAGGAATTTGCCACTTTATTCTTAAGCTCAGGTGGTGAGATACTATAGAATATTGAGATATTAGAAAAGGTAAAAATTTCAATATAGGCCCATAAAGGAATAATCTCTTCATTGATCTCATTATAATGTTTTAAAAATGCTTCTTGTTTTAAAGATTTTAATTTCTGACTAGAAACATTTTGTAAGGTTTTAGTATGTTGTTCCATATTGCTGAATAAAGTGGCATCAGTATAAACTTTACAATCATAAAGCTTACAAAAATAATATGCATAAATTGATTTTATATTTATCTCGATGAGTTGTAAATATTTCAATAAAATTGTACGGAGTTCAAAGTCAAAATTATATATCTCCATAATATTTTCAAAGGTTACACTTTTATAAAACACGTCATTTTTTCTTAAAGTCAATGTGTAGCCACTAATCCTATAATAATTATGGTGTAATAAAAACTCTTTAGCTTGAGCTTTATTACTTATTATTAAACCTCTAGTTTCTAAGATTTCTATCTGTTCATCAATAGTTTTAAATACTTTAACTGACACAGTATATTACCTCCCATAAACGTCAAAACGCCCCTAAAGTGTGCATGTTTTAAAAATAAAAACCTAGGCATTAGGGGAGAAGTTACTTTTATTATATCACTTTATATGAAATTAGTCAAGTTATTTATTTAAATAGGCACGTCAATCTAACCTTAAAGAAGAAATAGAACTTTACATGCAAACAGAAATAGCTGAAAAAAATAAGTTCATAAGTCACAAATCTAATGCTACGAAAGAAGAAAAGCAGGCTACCATTAAGGAATACCAGACCCTAGAACAAAACGCAGGACGTATTGAAAAACGTACAGCCTATACATGCCATAACCTCGAACTTCCAATACAAATTGGTAATTCTAGGATTTTTTTCATGGAGGTGCTACATCAAGGTCAAATCCTCGATAGTTATTCACCTCCTGAATTAACACTCTTTTAGATAAATCATCTTAAAATATCTAGTCGATTATTTCAAAAGTACCTATTTTATCTTTTTCGCCGTATGGCAAGCTAAATGAATAGCCCAGTGCTGCCAAGCCATACACGTCATGGGTTCGGGGTATATTAAGTTCGGTAAGAAGTTGTCTTACTTCTGGTTCATCGCAAATGCCTACCAATTGATTTATCCAAACCGAGCCAATACCTATACTATGAGCTGCTAAGAAGATGTTTTCAAGTGCACATGAGCAATCATCTCTACCCCACTTGCTATCTTTTTCATTAGAGGGAATAATTAAAGCTGTTGGCATATACATATTATATTTTTCGTTCCCTAAAACTTTACCAATAGTAGTATAAAGTTTTTTAATTAAATCTTGGTTTAATACGCCTGTCATTTTCCAAGTCTGCTTGTTTGCCCCACTAGGTGCTGTTAGTGCACATTTAATCAGAATTTCAATGTCTTCTTTTTTAACCTTTTTATCTGTAAAATCACGTATACTTCTTCTTGTCATTATATTGTCAATTACTTGGTTCATTTTATCATCTCTCCATTTGTATTTAAAATTTTGTAGAGTGAGTCACTACTTGGACAACATATTACAAAGTAATACTGTCTCAATGTATTCAATTATTAGGAATATCATATACAAAAAAATTCCTTTTGACAAGGTCTTTTGAAAGATGGGTATTGTAATCCTGCACCTATTTATATTGTGTTATGTAGGCATAATTATATACGGACACCCTTAATTCGTTACTTGCTTAATTTTTTACTTGTATCACTTGGTGACTTTTGAGTTTTAGCTATTGTATATACTGTTCCTGACAGTAATACTCCACTTGTAAAACACTCTATCAAAGTCATACTTGCAACTGCTGTTAGCATGGCTATCATGGTCATTTCCTCCTTATTACATTTCGTCTATAGCTATTAAGACACCTAAACCTATTATAAATCCTAATCCAAATGCTCCTATCTGCATACCTCTTATACCTCCATAAATTTTATCTTATCATTCTTAGTTAAAATCTGAACTGAATAGTCACAACTCATTATAAATAGAATTGCTCTCCAGTTAGCTCCATTGTTACAACTAATTTCCTCAATCCATTCTGGAATATTAGCCTTAATATCAAGGTTAGTTAATTTCTTTAATGTTTTCATATCCATTTCATTTTCAACAGTCGCTATATAGCCACCTAGGTCTTTATCAATATCCCTGTACGTGCCGTATTCTTCGTCTAGTATGGTTAAAATATCTTTTGTATAAATGATTACCTCATCTTCTAAATGTGCTATTAAATCTAAATCTTGCACTTTACCTAGTCTAATCATGGATTACCCTCCTTTGCGTCATATTTCGGAACATAGAAAAAGTCTAAGAAGATTTTTTACTTATCCTCTTAGACTTTTTAGTTGCTTCCTGATTTTCATGGTCATTTACATCTTCACTTGTTACAGGCACCTTTACTAATTCTCAATTGTTTCTTATCTTTGGATACATTGGACTAAATCCACTTCTACCCTTATCATCACCAATTAAATATAGCTTGTCTTGATATAGTGATAATACGTTCATCATATCTTTGACCTTAGCTTTTATAGCTAAATTGGTTAAGTCACATTTCCCCCATGCAAGTACTATAGTATCTGATGTTTTAGATGACTCTAATATAGTTTTGATATTGTCATCATCTGATAGGTTTGTAGTGTCCATCTCTGTTGATATTTCAATGTCTAGTCTGCTGAAAATATTCACTATATCTACACTACCGTAGCCTAATTTAGACGTACAATTAATAATGCATGTGGTAGTAATATCTTGCTGTATAGCACCTGATATACTAGGGCTTAACATTATAATAGTTGCCTTGGGTAATTCGTTATTCCACTGCTTAGTTAGTAGGTATCTGTTACCCCTGTCATCTGAATATGTCACAGTTGTTACTAACGTGCTTTGCTCTGTCTGCAAGACTTCACCTCCTTTACATACAAATTAGAGGTAGTATCTATAATAAGATAGCTACCTCAAGGTTATAATATATATTTGAAAGTTGGGTTGATACAGATTAATAATACTTACACACTAATACATGACTTTTTAAAACAATTACACGATTTATCAAACAGCAAATTCCAAAGTAATAAAGGATTAGGCTATTGGGGGAGTATCCACAATGCTAAGATTAGTACTGAAACTTTAAACCTACTAAGAAGTATCTTAATGCCTACAAAAAAGAGCATGGTGCAGTGCCATCATATAAAGAAATTAAAGCCATACTGGAGGGGCTTCAAACGAACAAAGCAATTAAATATGAAGAGTATAAAAATATTAAAGCTGAAAGAGATGAAATAACAAGGTTGCACGTCAACTTGTAGAGGATAATCTCTCCACCAAATAAACAGCAAATAAGGACTGCTGTGCATGAGAAATAGGGCGTTTTATTCAACGCCCATTCATATTACAGCATATTATTAATGATACTTCCCGTATAAAATTTTAGATACTAATACAAGGTCAACATAACAGGCTTCAACAATACCAACCCCTTCATAATTTGTTTATTTTAATACGCTATCATTTATTTAGAAAGGAGTTGACTTATATGGGTAGAACTAAACGACCAGATACCACTCGGTATACGTTGCGATTTACAAATGAGTTTTTCTCATTATTAACAGTAGAGGCTGAGATACGGGAAATGAGTATACCGGAGTTTATCAAATATTGTGTTCGTGCGATGTTATTAATTGAGAAATATGACCGATGTAACATAAAGTTTAACGAGCTTAGCCAGGAAAGTGGAATAATGGATAAAACCGAAATATTAGCTAGTGTATCTGTTGATCGAGCATTAAGTTTCTTTAGCGAATACTTACAGCAGACACCAAAAAACAATGCATTCTTATGCACTAATCATTCGGATACAGTGGAGTCATTATTTTTTGATACTACTTCAAAAAGACTATATTGCTTCTGTTGTGGTTATACGATTAACTTAATAGATGCTATTCAGTCTCATAAAAAACTAAGTCTGACCGAAGCTCTAAACTATATCCAAGATAACCTGTCAGAATTTAAGGATATTAACGAATTGCATTGTGAGACAAACAAAGAAACTATACTAAAGGTTGATAGCACAACAAAACAACAATCAGGTGACGATGTTATATACAAACCTACAGGCTTTGATAGCCTTGATGCAATATACGAAGGTATCGCAATAGGTTCTGTGCACTTAATAACGGGCTATACAGGTCACGGGAAAAGCACGTGGGCAACCCAATTAGTAGCTAATGAAGCTGTTCGCCAAGGCGAAAAAGTATTCATTTATTCTGGGGAATTGCATCCATCTATCTTGCGTGGATGGATAATAGCAAGTTACCTTAATCCAAACGAAGTGCAGTACGATGGCGAGAAACTCGTTGTAGACACAGTAGAACGAGACCAAACAAATACTGACAGTGGTTTTCCTCATGATAGCTGCATATTGCAGAGGTTTACATATAGACACATACCTGTCATAAGCCATGACTGCCAACAGTAAGAACTCTGAACCACCTAAAGAGTAAAAGGCATGAAACTGAAAGAGACAGGCGGGATAAGAAATGATCTGCTCCTCAGATAAAAAGTCAATCAAAAGCTTCGGGTAGATGGCCGAGCTGAAGAAAACAGAGTTCAGGAGCAGAGCTGCAATGAAAATGTACATGGGCTCATGCAGGTTTTGGTGCATCCAGATAATGTAAACGATCACAGAATTACTGCAGATGATCAGAATATAAACAACAAACATAATCACAAAATAAACATATCTGTATTTGTCCACATCCACATGACCACCAAGAGTTATATATGTTACATTTAATTCATCATCCATTCAGCTCTTCAGAAACCAGAGACCAAAAGTGGCAAATGTGAACAATGAGTGAGACGAGACAAATAAACATGTAACCTGGACTGCAGAGTCTTCTTCATTTACAACAGCCTGACATGAAAACACACTTTGCATTCACAAACTAAACTGTTTCAGTCTGCTCAGTTTTTTCTTATCAGATCTCTTTGCCCTCCACAGATTTCATTAAAGTTGTCACCAAGACAACAAACATGTAAACATCAGCATCAAACTCAGCGTTTATGGCGACGTAAGGCAGCCGACATACATTTGAATCATCACTCAGTACTCTGTGGTTAAATAAAGACACACAGGCTCCTCAGATAACAGGTGACATTGCTACGAGCTGATTGGCTGTTTAAACAAGCGACGTGCCTTACACTGGCACACTTGGCAATTTGATATGTTAAATCTTTGGCGATACTTTGCAACGGCATCAGCTGCACTGCAACTAACCAGTTCACACTGCTGCAATTTTTTCTGCTACGTTCTAAAATTGTCTCGTTGTTATCTGAATGTCTGTCTTTGCTTACAGACTCTGTTTCCATTTTACTTCTTCACTTTTACCATTTATCGATACGCCAACTTTTTCACCTAGGCCTACCTCAAGTGTAAAAACTTTGATGTGATAATTGTAAATTTTTTTCAAATTTTCTGTGTTTCCAGTCAGGTGTTTTTAGGTGTGAGTCAAAAATACGCATAAACACGGGCCAATGGAAATCCACCAACTTCCCTGTCCCTTCCAGGGACAGCTGCTCAAATGTTTATTTTCACATCAACCAGCACTTAATGGGTGTGTGTTACCCTCCGTGTAAATCCACCGTTAAGCTCAGTCCATCCCTTAGTCCCAGCTCTGCCTCTGCTGCTCAATCTCTGACTCTCACCTTCAGCAGTCCTTTAGTTTCCTTGCAGGAACCACAGTTGAGCAGGACAAAAGGAGGACATAGCTGCGACAGACAATCAGGGACATACATACTTTATATCCTTGGGCATCGTGGCTGCATTTTCCTGAAGTGTCAATTATAATGCCAGTGGATGAGAGATCAGAAGCCCATATGCAATGCTGTGATAAATTTCTATTGCCAACTCTGCGGTGCATTTCATTTGGAATGGGATTTGGCAGAAGGGAGAAAGTAATGTTCAGATGAAGTGCCTGACCTGTTTCTTTGTCCTGCGTGAGCTCTCCCATATCGCTCCATCTCTCATTTCAGCGAGGAAATTTCCCTCTTGTTTCAAACCCAATTTTTCCAAAAGTCCCTGCGTCAGCAGCAGCAGCAGCAGCAG
>MDSP01000287.1_pt1 | contig 10888 bp, 7 predicted proteins | sample 1005811 | NCBI WGS metagenome assembly MDSP01 (sample SAMN05526596, study PRJNA338239) | gut metagenome | isolation source: stomach gut content | host: Naso elegans | place: Saudi Arabia: Red Sea | collected 2011-04
TAAATAGAAATTCATTTTGCCTGTGTATTCAGGTTTAAACTTGCCAGTTTTTAGCTCAAATATTACATAACATCTCAGGTTTAGGTTATAAAATAGCAAATCTAAATAATAGTCATCACCACCAACATTAAGGTGATATTGATTTCCAAGATATGCAAAACCTGTGCCTAGTTCTAACAATAGTTTAGTTATATGTTGAACTAAAGCATTTTCGATATCTCGTTCTTTCATATTCTCAGTCAAAGAGATAAAATCAAAGATATAGGGGTCTTTAAGCATATCAACGGCTAATTTGTTGGTTGGGGGAGGCAATTGGGTCATAAAATTTGTGATTTTTTGATTTATGGCTTGCCTTGCATATAAGTTGCTTTCTATTTGATGAACTAGTATATTGCGTGACCAAGTGTTTTGGATTGACTTAAAGATATACCAATTACGTTCGTCTTTATCTTTAACTTTGTCAAGAAGTGTAATATTGCTAGACCAAGTTAATTGTGAGAGTACTTCTTGCACAAACTCCAAGTCGGGGTACTCAGCTGCAAAGCGTTGCATACATTTTAAATTTCGACTTGAAAAACCTGTAAGCTGGGGAAATAAGCTTTTGATTTCTTGAGATAGTAAGTCTATAGATTTAGAGTTAAAGTCAGTTTTTTCTTGTGCTATTAAAATTTTATTGCCCACAGTCCAATAGAGTAATATAAGCTCTTTATTTAGGGATAATGTAGCTTTTTGTTGGGATTCTAAAATATAATTTTTAAGTTCACAAATAAGTTCTTTCATAAAAATTTTCCTCCTTATTAATCATATTATACTCCAGAAATCTTATTTATACCACGCCTATGCTTGATTTTGCTGTAATAATTTGTTACGATATACGAGAGGTGATTTTAAATGAGTGAGAGCAAAAAAACTATTTTTAGTGGTATGCAACCGTCAGGTGTTATAACGCTTGGTAACTATTTGGGTGCACTAAAAAATTGGACAAACTTGCAGGACGAATACAATTGTCTATATTGTATCGTTGATATGCACGCAATAACAGTAAGACAAGACCCGACAAAACTGCGTCAACGTTCTAGGGAACTATTGATGCAATATATCGCAGCAGGGCTTGACCCGCACAAAAATGTTATATATTATCAATCTCATGTTTCAGCACATGCAGAACTTGCTTGGATTTTAAGTTGTTACACATATATGGGCGAACTTAGCCGAATGACACAATTTAAAGACAAAGGTGGCGAAAATAGTAACGCTGGATTGTATACGTATCCTGTGCTTATGGCAGCTGATATTTTGTTGTTCCAAACAGACCTTGTGCCAGTTGGGGTTGACCAAAAGCAACATTTAGAGCTTGCAAGAGATTTAGCACATAGATTTAACACTATTTATGGTGATGTGTTCAAAATTCCAGACCCGTACATTCCAAAAGTGGGTGCAAAAATTATGAGTTTGCAAGAACCTACAAAAAAGATGTCAAAATCCGATGAAGATATAAATGCAACTATTTCTTTAGTTGACGATAAAGACACTATTATAAGGAAGTTTAAACGTGCCGTTACGGATAGTGTTGGTATTGTGAGATTTGATGAGGAGGAGCAGGCAGGTATAAGCAACTTAATGACGATATATAGTGCCGTGACAGGTGAAAGTTATGAGTCTATTCAAAATGAGTTTGAGGGTAAAGGGTATGGAGACTTCAAAATTCGTGTTGCAGAAGCTGTTGTTGAAGAACTTGCACCTATCCAACAAAAATATAATGAGCTTGCAAAAGATAAGGCGTATATCGATAGTATTATAAAAGAAAATGCAGATAAGGCGAATTATTTAGCAACAAAAACGTTACGTAAAGTGCAGAAAAAAGTGGGATTTCCACCCACTGTAAGATAATTAATCAACTGATGCTGGCAAGGTGAAACCTTTCCCTTGCCCAATAACTTGGAATGTTTCTGATATAGTCATAAACGCATTTGGGTCAGCATGACTAACAACATGTTTAACTTTAGCAACTTCACGCACTCCAACTGTCATATAAAGGATACTTTTTTCGTTTTGAGTGTATCCACCAATAGCAGGAATTATAGTAATCCCACGGTTAACTTGTGACATAAGAGCTTCGCAAACTATGCGATGACGTTCTTTTGTAGTAACGATATAAATCGTTCGCTTTCGGTTTACCCCGTCAAGAACAAAGTTGACAATTTTGCTACTAACAAACATAGTTAAAATAGTAAGTACTGATAAGTCAATTCCAAAATATATCAGAGATATAACGATAATACCTGCGTTAATACTAAGGCTTATAGTTGCGATATTAAAAGAAAAATATTTGTTAACGATTTTCGCTATAATATCAACACCGCCAGACGAACCGTCACACTTGAAAATAAGCCCAGTGCCAAGCCCGTGCAAAATACCCCCTGCTATAACGACAGATAGTGCCTCATTTGTTTCCAAAACTATGCCTGCTGTTATTTCTACCCAAAATGTAAACGCAAGCATACCAAATAAGCTATATGCCACAAATTTTTTGGTCAAATGAAAATACGCTAAAATAAATAGCGGTATGTTTAGGCAAATAACCATCAAACTTATGTTTGTACCAAAAACTAGGTTAGCAAACATGGCTATACCATTGACACCTCCACTAAGAAGTTGATTTGGGAGCAAAATCCCATTTGTTGCGATGGCAATTAGTAAAGTACCAAATGTGATACCAGCTAGTCGAGTCATGTCTTGTCGCCTAGTTGATTGAACCATTTGTGGTCCCCCTTTCAACAATTTAAAATATTAAGATTATTATTAGCGAAAAGCGAAAAAAAATCAATAGATTTAATGAAAATAAAAATAAAAATATGGGAATAGTCTAGATAGGCTATAAAAAGGAGAAAAAAATGAAACTTTTAACAGATGTTCACGTGCATACAGTCGTTAGTGGACACGCATATAGCACGTTTGATGAAAATGCAAGATGGGCAAAAGATAACGGTATAAAAGTTATGGGTATTGCTGACCACACCGATGGGATACCAGGTGGAGCAAGTTATTTGCACTTCATAAACATGAAAGTGTTGCCTAGAGAAGTTTATGGAGTAAAAATTTTGCGTGGTATGGAGCTTAACATTTTGGATTACAATGGGTCTGTTGATTATGGTGAGGAAATTCTAAAAAGAGTTGACTATACAATCGCAAGTTATCACCCTCCTTGTATAGAACCAACAACAGATGCGAAGCTTGCCACACGTGGTATGATTATGGCGATGGAAAATCCGTATGTGACGATAATCGGTCACCCAGGGGACAACCGCTATCCGCTTGATTATGAAGAAGTTGTTCTTGCCTCAAAAAGAACAGGAACTGTCCTTGAAGTAAACAATGCATCTCTTAGAAGTGTAAGCATGAGACAGGGAGTTCGTGATAGCTTAATTGAAATTTTAAAATATTGCAACAAACATGACGTGCCTGTTATGGCAAATACTGATGCTCATTTGTGTTATGACGTTGGAAAATTTGATGACACAGTAAAACTATTTGAAGAAATTAGTTTCCCAGAAGAATTAATTTTAAATTTATATCCAGATAAAGTGATTGAACTTTTATCATCTACAGATAAGTAAAGAAAGAAGTGATGTAATGAGTCTTAATGATAGACAACAAGAGGCGGTTCTTCATACTGAAGGACCGTTGCTTGTTTTGGCAGGTGCAGGGTCAGGCAAAACTAGAGTGCTTACCCATCGTATTGCCCACCTTATAAAAGAAAAAAACGTTGCTCCATGGTCAATTTTGGCGATAACATTTACAAATAAAGCTGCAACTGAGATGAAGGAACGTGCAAGCAAACTAGTACAAAATGGTGATATGTGGATAAGCACCTTTCACTCTATGTGCGTACGAATGTTGCGACGTGACGCAGAATTGCTAGGTTATGATAGATATTTTACGATTTATGATACAGCAGACCAAAAAGTACTTATAAAAGAAGTAATGAAACAACTTGATATCTCTGAAAAAAACTTTCCTGTTGGGCAAGTTTTGGGGGCAATTAGCAATATGAAAAATCAACTTATACTGCCAAGTGAGGCAAAAAAGCTTGCAGGTGCAGAGTTTAGAGAGTACGTTATCGCAGATATTTATGACCGTTATCAAGATAGGTTGTTTAATCTTAATGCGATGGATTTTGATGATTTGTTAGTAAACGTTTGTATTTTGTTGCAAACTCAACCACAAGTCTTGGATTATTACCAACGAAAGTTTAAATATATTTTGGTTGATGAATATCAAGATACAAACATGGTGCAATATAAGCTTGTGCAAATGTTGGCTGGATTGTATCAAAACTTATGCGTTGTTGGAGATGATGACCAAAGTATATACGGTTGGCGTGGGGCAGATATAAAAAACATTCTTGGCTTTGAAAAAGATTTTGATGACGTTATGACGATTAAGCTTGAAGAAAACTATCGCTCAACAAAAAATATACTTGATGCTGCAAACAAAGTTGTAGCTAACAACAGAAACCGAAAGCACAAAGCACTTTGGACTGCAAAAGAAAAAGGTGATCCAATTTATATAATGGAGCTTGACAATGAATATAAAGAAGCAGTTGCCGTTGCTGACAAAATTGTTTGGCTTATCGAGTCGGGCACATACGACTACAAAGATTTTGCGATATTGTATAGAACAAATGCCCAGTCACGTGCATTAGAAGAAAAAATGATTGCACATTCTATCCCGTATAGACTTCTTGGCGGTGTAAGGTTTTATGAGCGTAAAGAAATCAAAGATTTGCTTGCATATTTGAGAGTGATTGCGAACGGCAAAGATGATATTGCACTAAAACGTATAATTAACGTGCCAAAGCGTGGAATTGGGGCGGCAACTATAAGCAAAATAGAACTTCATGGGATACAAAATGGACTGAACTTTTTTGAGGCGGCAAGCGATAGCATACAAAATAATATTGTATCTGGAGCAGCAGCACAAAAAATTAGAGAGTTTGTTTCAACAATTGAGGCACTTAGAGAAACAAAAGATGACGTTCGTCACTTAGTTGATATACTTATAGAAAAAGTAGGATATTTAGATTATATCAAAAATTATGATGATGAAGACCCGCAAGACAGAATTAAAAATATTGAGGAGCTTGTTTCAAAAGCACAAACATATATGCAGGCAGCAGAAGAACCTACGCTTGACCAGTTTTTAGAAGAAATTGCTCTTGTTGCAGATGTTGATAACTATGACGAAAATAGTAATTCAATAGTTTTGATGACTCTCCATAGTGCAAAAGGGCTTGAGTTTCCAGTTGTATTTTTGACGGGGCTTGAGGAAGGGCTATTCCCTAGTTATATGAGCATTAAAGATGAAGAATATGATGACACAAAGCTTGAGGAGGAGCGTCGCCTTGCATATGTTGGGATAACACGGGCAATGGAAAAATTGTATTTAACATATGCAACTGAAAGAATGGTGTATGGGCAAACAAAAATAAACACACCATCACGCTTTATAAATGAAATACCAACTGAAATCACAAACAGAGAAGTTAATAAACGAAAATCGTATCAACCAGAATATGAATTCAAGCAACAGTATAAACAACAATTTTCAAAGCCAAGACAAAAAATTGAAAACGTACCACCGTATGAGTCTGACATTAATATGGGTGATGTTGTTAAACATAGAATGTTTGGGCGTGGAACAGTAACTGAGTTATCGAAAACTTCAGATGATGTATTTGCAACAATTGAATTTGATAGTGGGCAAACAAGAAAGCTAAGTGTTAAGTTTGCAAGGCTACAAAAGGTAAAATAGGGGGCAGCCAACGGCTATCCCCTTATTTATTGTGGCGTGAATATTAAGCTAATATTACAAGATTACTCTAATATTACAAAATGCCGTTATCTATTGCTTTTCTATCTGCCTTGATATATACTATGAATATGTTGAGGGACAGCATAAACAAAAAACATTAAATATTAAAACAACCGCGGTCAAATATTAAAAAATATAAACTCTATATCAAATATAAGGCAAAAATAAGGCAAAATAATTTACTCATACTTATACACACGTCTAAGGAGGATTTCTATGAAATTAATGAATAAATTAGCTATCGCATTAAGTACAGTTATGGTTTTTGGAGCAATTCCAGCAGTGACTATGGCAGCATCAAATGCAATTATAGATATGCCAAACATTATTATAGGGTCAACTTTAGGATATGATAAAGATTTTGAAGGAAATATAATATTAGATAGTGTTGATGAAATCAAGGCTTTAAATATATTTGTAGAAACAACTTTACAATATAAAGAAGAACAGTTTTTAATTAAAGGTACAGATGTATCTTTTGATGACTTGTTATATCCAAGTATTGAAGGAACAACAACAACTTCACACTTAGAAACAGTTGAGGTGGAACGCCTTGATGATACCACGCTAAGAGTGCGAGTTTTAAATATAGATGAGGATAAAATGTTTGCAGTGCCAGTATATCTTGAAGTAACGGGTTCGAATCCAAAACTTGATATCATTGGTAATGGGGGAATTAGTTCGCAAACTATAAATATCTCAAAAAATTCAATATCACATGAAAATATAAAAATAGCATTTGGTGAGCAAAAAAATATTCCGATCGAAGGAGATGGGACTTTAGGGGAAATTATTATAGAAGAAGTAATTGTAGGAGCGTTAAATGAGACAACTCAAGTTGTTATTGACCTTGCTACAAACTCAGGTCTAATTTTTGACCTTGCTGTTGGCAATCAAATTGAATTTACGGGAAAAGAAGGTTTTGCAGGTTTAAGACAATTTGCAGAAGTAACTTATGTTTCGCCAAACAACCAACAGATTATTCTTGAAGTTCCAGCATTAAATGACAATGGAATTAAAGGTGAAATTAGCATAAAAAATCTACCTGTTAGAGCTGAAAATAGAAAAGCGGGTGTATTGTGTAGTGAAGTTGAGCTTTTAGTAGCTATTAATGATATAAGTTCTAGAGGTGTAGTTTCACAAGTAACTGAATATGAAGTATATCTAGGTTTGGAAAGTCCAAGAAATCTAGTTGTGACAGCAGGGGGAGCGTCGAATACAGTTCAGTTTTCGCTTAACGAAACAGTAGCAGGAAGTTTAGACAACAATTTAGATATATTTTTCACAGTTAGTGGTGCAGATATTATAAATTTTGAAGATAAAGTTATTGATGGGGTACATTTTTCTGCGAGCAAAAATAACCATGGTGAAATATATGAAATCGTTGCGGAGATGACAAGAGATTTTGACAAAAGTATCGCAAATGAAATAGTTGTTGAACTTGAATTGTTATCAGGAGTAAATGAAACTGGAACTATAGAAATTTTGGCTGAAAGTAGAGGATTTAAACAAGATTTATTGTTAGAGCTTGGAAAAATCAAAAATACTCTAAACGTAAGCTCAATTAATGCACAGTTACAAGCAGGATATAGAGGACAAGTTGGCGGTCAAATCGTAATTTCTGAAACAGAAAAAGACGTATTAGAAAAAGATGGTCAAATTATTGTTGAAATTGCTAGTGCATCAGCAAATGATATAAGAATTGAAAACGTTAAAGTTGAAGGGACAAACGGACTTGTAGTTGAGTCTAAAATTGTGGGAGATTACATTGTTATTGACGTAATAAGAGAGTCAGCAGCGGCAGGAAATATTATAATATCTGATATAGAATTTACAGTTGGGCAAAATGCTCCACTTGGAAATTATAGTGTAAACATTGGGGGGAACTCTATATCAAATAAAAATACTGGACTTGCTTTTAATGCAACTGATTTTACTGATGCAATGAAAGATGTAATTGTAGTTGAAAACTTTGCAAGTGTAGTTAGAGAAACTTATGTTGCACCACAAATTGTTCAAACACCACAACCAGAAATTAAAGAGGTGGTAGTAGAAGAAGTACAAGAAGTAGTTGAAACAGTAACACAGCCAACTGTAATTACAGTAGCAAATACGTATATGACAGATGCGGGAAATGTGATGGTAGGAGTAAGAGATATTGTTACGGCATTAGGATTACCAAGTGATGCCCTATCATTTGAAAACAAACAAATTACGATTTCAACTGGAAATACAAATATTGTTTTAGAAATTGGTAGCAATATTATGAATATCAATGGAATTGATGTAGTAATGAATGAAAATGTTGTCTCGATAGAAGGAAGAACTTGTGTGTCAGCAAGATTTTTAGCAATCGCTTTAGGTCTTGATATGCAAGTAAACAACGGAGCTATTGAGTTTATTATATAGCAAAAAGAGGTCGTCACCAGTGGAGGGGTGATGACCTCTTTTTATTTACATATGTATAATATTGTGATAATATAAATATATATATAGGACAAGTAGTATTAACATACATGTATACTAAATATAGGGGGTGCAGTTTTATGAATAAAAAATTATTAGCGACTTTAACTATCGGAGTTTGTTTTGTTAGCCAAATGTTTGTAACTAATACACTAGGATTGACAGGTGGAGTATTTACCCAAGTGTTGATTGATCAGTTTGATACAAATAATGACGGACAGCTTGATAATGAAGAATTAAGCAATTTATTAGCTAATGACTTAGCGATGAGTATGATTGCTGAACTTGACGCTTTATCACAACAAGACCAACAAGCGCTACAAGACTTGATTGGTGAAGATGAACTTGAAGAACTATTAACTATAGAAGAAGATGAAGAAGAAACCCACGAAGAAACAGAAGATATAAAAGAAGAAACCTCAGATGAAGAATTATTAGAAGAAATGACTGAACAACAAACGTTACAACCACAACCTTTTGTGGTAACTATGGACAACCCTTTTGCTGATGTGGTTGAAGGTGCATGGTATTACGATAGTGTAATGGAAATGTATGAACGTGGTATAATGAATGGGATTACAGAGGACATGTTTTGTCCAAGTCAAGATACAACAAGAGCAATGTTTATGGTAATGGTGCAACGTGATTTTGGAGATGTTCAAGCACTTCAAAGCAGTGGATTTTCGGATTTGGTTGCAGGAGCATGGTATGAACAGGCTATAAATTGGGCAGTTGAGCAGTATATATATATTCACCCAGAAGATAATAAAGAGTTTAGACCAAGTGATTCTATAACACGTGAAGAAATGGTTTATATTATTTTTAACTATGCAATATATAGTGGAAAAGATACATCAAATCTAGGTGACATGTCAATGTTTATAGATGTAGATGATGTATCACCGTGGGCAAAAACAGCTATGCAATGGGCAGTTGGTGCAAATGTCATGAATGGAAAAAATACGAACGAAGGCAACAAACTTGAACCACAAGGCACAGCAACAAGAGCAGAAATTGCAACAATTATGAGTCGAGTTAGCCAATTGACTCAAGCTCACTAATAAAAATGTCGAGGTGATAAGTGTGAATAGAGAAGAAAGAAAAGCGTTAGCACAGCAGACATTAACAATACAAAAAACAGGCTTATATAAAGTAGGTAATAAAGAGATAAGCATTTTGGACCTACAAACCAAATCAGAAGAAAACACTTTTTTGATATCACCAAGCGAATGGGAAACGTTTGAAATTCCAACTAAAAAAAACTTCAACAAGATTTACAGTAGAAAACTGTGGAACTGTATCAGCTATTTTAAAGCATAAAGATAGTGAAAATCTAGGCGTGCTTAATTTTGCAAGTGCGAAAAATGCTGGTGGAGGTTTTTTAAATGGCAGTATGGCACAAGAGGAAAGTTTGGCGTTTAGTAGTGGACTCTATAGCACACAATTAAAATGTCCCACTTACTATAATGAAAATAAAAGATGCAAATCAATGTGTTATACAGAGCATGCAATATATTCGCCAGACGTTGTATTTTTTAGAGATGACAACGCTGAATTGATAGCGAAACCTGTAACTGCATCGGTTTTAACAATGCCAGCCGTTAATATGGGACAAGTTGTTGCAAAAAAAGAGAGTTTAAAGGACGCAGCAAGAACAATGTATCAACGTATGCATAAAGTTTTGTTGGCATTTGCCAAACAAGGGAATACAACAATTATACTTGGAGCATATGGTTGTGGGGTTTTTAAAAACGACAACAATGATGTGGTTAGTAATTGGCGAAAATTGTTTGACACGGATTTTAAAGACATATTTGAAACAGTTATATTCGCAATTTTAGACCCAAAAGAAAACATAGTGCCGTTGTATAAAGACAAGTTCAAGTGAAAAACTTAGTAGCAATCAAGTAAAAATAAGGCTTGATTGCTATTTTTTTGTATGCATATAATAGAAGGTGAAACCCCTAATTGAAAAAGTTTAAAATAAAAGTGAAAAAAGTTGAAAAAAGGTGTTGACATATGTAAATGTATAGTGTAATATTATACGAGTCAGCAACAACAAGCGGACAAGTAAAGAAGTTATGAACATTGAAAATAGAATAGTATCAAGAATTAAGACCAGTCGATTCAGTTGTTATTTATAGCAACAAAAAATGAGTACAAATAGTACTAAAGTAATGTCAGATGACAAACTTTTTTAATGAGAGTTTGATCCTGGCTCAGGATGAACGCTGGCGGCGTGCTTAACACATGCAAGTCGAACGGACTACTTCGGTAGTTAGTGGCGGACGGGTGAGTAACGCGTGGGTAACTTGCCCTGTGCAGGGGAATAACGTTTGGAAACAAACGCTAATACCGCATAAGCTAACAGTATCGCATGATACAGTTAGAAAAGATTTATCGGCACAGGATAGACCCGCGTTGGATTAGCTAGTTGGTGAGATAACAGCTCACCAAGGCGACGATCCATAGCCGGCCTGAGAGGGTGAACGGCCACACTGGGACTGAGACACGGCCCAGACTCCTACGGGAGGCAGCAGTGGGGAAT
>MDSP01000288.1_pt1 | contig 10817 bp, 10 predicted proteins | sample 1005811 | NCBI WGS metagenome assembly MDSP01 (sample SAMN05526596, study PRJNA338239) | gut metagenome | isolation source: stomach gut content | host: Naso elegans | place: Saudi Arabia: Red Sea | collected 2011-04
TGTATTAACCGTTGAGAACGGAATTTTTAACATTTAGGAGGGAGCGCTAAATGCGTTTTACATTACCAAGAGATTTATATTATGGAAAAGATTCAATTGATATTTTAAAAACAATCAAAGGAAAAAGAGCTATTGTAGTTGTTGGTGGTGGCTCAATGAGAAGATTTGGTTTCTTAGATAAGGTAGTAAACAACCTAAAAGAAGCTGGGATGGAAGTTGAGCTATTTGAAAACGTAGAACCTGACCCATCTGTAGAAACAGTAATGCGCGGGGCAGAGCAAATGAGAAAGTTTGAGCCAGACTGGATTGTATCTATAGGCGGCGGTTCACCAATAGATGCTGCTAAAGCAATGTGGATTTTTTATGAATATCCAGACTTCACATTTGAAGAAGCTATCGTACCATTTGGTTTACCAGAGCTTAGGCAAAAAGCTAAATTTATAGCAATTCCATCAACTTCAGGTACAGCAACAGAGGTAACAGCATTTTCGGTAATTACAGACTATGAAAAAGGTATCAAATATCCGCTAGCTGATTTTAACATTACGCCAGATATAGCAATTGTTGACCCTACGCTAGCAGAAACTATGCCAGCAAAATTAACAGCGCATACTGGAATGGATGCATTAACTCATGCAATCGAAGCTTACGTTTCAACTGCAAACTCTCCATTTACAGACCCTCTAGCAATTAAAGCAATTCAAATGGTATTTGAAAATATAGAAGAGTCGTTTAAAGGTGATTCAAAAGCTAGAGAAAACATGCACTATGCTCAGTGTTTAGCAGGCATGGCATTTTCTAACGCCCTTCTTGGCATCGTTCACTCTATGGCACATAAAACTGGTGCAGCATATTCAACAGGCCACATACCTCACGGTTGTGCAAACGCTATGTATTTGCCTTTTGTAATTCAATACAATTCAAAAGAAAACACACAACGATATGTTGACATAGCTAAAAGCGTTGGCTTAACTGGTAGCGACCAAGAGTTAATAGATAAATTATGTGCTAAAATCAATGAATATAACGAAAAATTAGATATACCTAAAACTATGAAAGATTTTGGTATAGATGAACAAGAGTTTTTAGACAAATTAGATGATGTTGCAAAAAATGCAGTAGACGATGCATGTACACTTTCTAATCCACGTAACATAACACCAGAGCAAATGGCACAGTTATTAAAATGCTGTTACTATGGCACAGTAGTAAATATTTAGATTCAAAGATAAGCTGTAAACCTCGGTTTATGGCTTTTTCTATAGAAAAACAAGAAAGGTGATAAATCGTGTACAAAATAATTAATAAAAAACGTTTAAATAGTATGGTAGAACAAATGGTAATTCATGCTCCACATGTTGCAACAAACTGTGAGGCTGGGCAATTTATTATTTTATGTACTAATGAAAATAGCGAACGTATTCCGCTAACAATTCAAGATTATAATAGAGAAGAAGGAACCATCTCTATAGTATATCAAGTAGTTGGATATTCTACATTAGAACTTTCTAAAAAAGAAGCGGGCGAAGAAATCGCTCATTTCGCTGGCCCTCTAGGTGTAGAAACTGCTATATCTAAAAAGAAAAGAGTTTTAGGCATTGGCGGTGGTGTTGGAGCAGCTCCTCTATTTCCCCAAATTAGAAAATTTACAGAACTAGGAACCGAGTGCGATGTTATTTTAGGTGGACGTTCTGATGAATTTGTTATTTTAGAAGATGAATTTAAACAAGTTTGTCAAAACGTATATTGTGCAACTAACGATGGTTCTAAAGGAACACAAGGATTTGTAACTGATGTGCTAAAAGAACTATTGGATAAAGGTAATGAATATGATGAAGTAGTGGCAATTGGACCACTAATTATGATGAAAGCAGTTGTTGGGGTAACTAAACCGCTTGGCATAAAAACTATGGTTTCACTAAATCCTATTATGATTGATGGCACTGGTATGTGTGGTTGCTGTCGTGTTAGCGTAGATGGACAAACTAAATTTGCTTGTATCGATGGCCCTGACTTTGATGGTTATGGAGTTGATTTTGATGAAGCTATGGTGCGTCAAAACATGTATAAAAAGGAAGAAACTCATATTTGCAATTTAACAGGGGAGGTGCGCTAAGATGAATAGAAGTTTAGAAAAAGTTCCTATGCCAGAACAAGCGCCTGACGTTAGAAATAAAAACTTTAAAGAAGTTGCTTTAGGTTACACACCAGACATGGCTGTAGAAGAGGCTGACCGTTGCCTAAATTGTAAGCAAAGATTTTGCGTTGCTGGTTGCCCTGTAAACGTTCCTATTCCTGAATTTATTTCTAAAGTAAAAGAACGAGACTTTGACTCAGCTTATAATATTATTACACAAGAAAATGCCTTGCCTGCCATATGCGGCCGTGTTTGTCCTCAAGAAAATCAATGCGAAGGCAAATGTATTCGTAATAAAAAGGGCGAAGCTGTTGGTATTGGTAGACTAGAAAGGTTTGTGGCAGACTACAAAATGGAACACTCTGATATATCAGTACAAAAGCCAGAATCGTTGCCTCATAAAGTTGCAGTAATCGGCTCTGGACCTGCTGGTATAACGTGCGCTGGCGAACTTGCAAAACGCGGATACCAAGTGACTATGTTTGAAGCGCTGCATAAACTAGGTGGCGTTTTAGTTTATGGTATACCAGAATTTAGGCTTCCTAAAGATTTAGTAGAAAAAGAACTGCAAAAAGTAATTGATTTAGGCGTAACAATTGAGAAAAACGTTATAGTAGGTAGAAGTATGACTATAGACCAGCTTAAAGAAGATGGATTTGGTGCAATATTTATCGGAAGCGGCGCGGGACTTCCTAGATTTATGAGAATTGACGGAGAAAACTTAAATGGAGTATTTGCAGCCAACGAATTTTTAACTAGAGCTAACCTAATGAAATCTTACGAATTTCCAACTAGCCCAACTCCAATATTTACTGGAGGTAAAGTGGCAGTCGTTGGTGGTGGTAACGTTGCTATGGATGCCGCTAGAACTGCAAAAAGACTTGGCGCTGAAGAAGTTTATATTATATATAGACGTGGAGAACAAGAGCTGCCAGCCAGATTGGAAGAAATTCATCATGCAAAAGAAGAAGGCATAATATTTAAGTTATTATGCAATCCTGTAGAAATCGTTGGTCAAGACGGCTGGGTAACAGGCATTAAATGCATCGAAATGGAGCTTGGAGAACCAGACGCTTCGGGACGTAGAAGTCCAGTTGAAAAAGCTGACAGTTTATTTGAACTGCCTATGTCAGCAGTAATAATGGCAATCGGACAAAGTCCTAATCCACTAATTAGGATGACAACTCCAGGACTAGAAACTCAACGCTGGGGAGGAATTATAGTTAATGAAGAAACTATGGCCACTAGCAAAGAAAACGTTTACGCTGGTGGAGACGTTGTAACTGGCGCAGCTACAGTTATTTTAGCTATGGGCGCTGGCAAACAAGCTGCTCAGGCTATTCATGAAAGCTTCCAAAATTAACAAAAAAGCGTACCCCACAAAGGTACGCTTTTTTTAGTTGCACAAATATTAGCTAACCTTGATAGCAAAAATGTCATCACCAATTAACTCCTGATTTTTAGCAATTCCCTGAATAGCTCTAAGCTTAACAACAATATCATCCGATAAACGCTTAGCCATATCATAAGACTTAATCGCTACATCATACTGCTGACTACTAATAGCATCAATAACAACTTGTCCTTCCTTATGAAGCCGCTTATGAATAATATCCACCTCATTCCACTTAGCTGCAACCGAAGGATGAGTCACATTAATAACATGATAATAATGACCAAACCTGCACTTATCACCATCCACCTGAATTGGTCCTATTTCATGAGTATCCACAATAGATTTTAGCTCCTCAATCCACTTGTTATGATTTACTATAGCACTATCCAAAATTCCTAAAAATTCAGAAGTCTTAAGACAACGAGTAGTCTTTTGCATATTACGTGACACTCCTCTTATCTGATTTACAATTTTAGTATCAAGTTCATCCAAAGTTTGTGCATACCCAAGCAACGACTTAGAATTTTGATGCACCGCATCCGCTTGCTCCTTTAACGTCTTAGCATCACCTTCCACCGTATCCATAGCGCTACTTGCTAACTGCGCCGACGTAGTAATCGTCTCTATTGCATCAGACAAACTATTTATCGTATTAACCGAACCATCTAACTGCAAACAAGCCGTCTCAAACTCCTTACTCAAATAGTCAATCTTCTTGCTCATATGCTCTATAGAATCAGAAGTAGACGCAACGCTAGAAATACCAGCCTTAGTTGCACTACACATATCCACAGTAAAAGTCTCCATTTCATCTAAACGCGACTGTGTATTTTCCGCCAACTTCCTAATCTCACTAGCAACAACCGCAAACCCTTTACCTTGTTCGCCCGCGCGAGCAGCTTCAATAGTAGCATTAAGAGCTAACAAATTCGTTTGATTAGCAATAGCACGCACGCCGCTAATTATAGCACCAACCTGATTAGCTATGTATCCCAAAGTCTGGATTTTCTCCTCCATAACATGAGAATTTTCTAAAACCAAATTTTTAATACGATTTATCTCATTAAGCTGCTCCATATTATCTTTAGTGCTAGCTGTAAGTGAAATTGTTGTTTGCGTTACTTCTTGCAATAGCTCATTAGACACTGCAGTGGAATCTACTATAGAATTAGTAAGCCCTCTTAAATTTGAAGTTGTAGCATTAGCACTAGTTAAATTATCATTTGCCGAATTAGCTAACGATATCGCAATCTCATCTAACTGCTTAGCCGAAAAAGTAATATTTAAATCTAATGCGCTTAATTCAGAACAATCCTCTAACAAAGTAGTTAGCAACTGAAATACATCCTGATTAGAAGCAATAAGCTGAGTAATAGTTAAAAGCAGCTTATTACTCATTGGCGTAACCATAGAAGGTCTACTTACAGGCTTACTATTTATACCGCTTTCTATATAATTTATCATCTTTTTATTCTGTGTAGTTATCATTTCGCGTCTTCCTCTCTTATGTCCAAAATATCTCAAATTTATTACAAGTAATAATAATATTTTACATTATATTACCATAAAATGCAACTAATAAAGCTAGACTTACAGCTATTGCATATAGGGAATAAACTCCACAAAAATCCGCTCCACCATAGCCTCCTCGGAAATAGTCTCTCCCACTACATACGTAGACATATAATCATCCACCGCAGTAGCTCCATATCTTCTATCTACAACTCCAACATCAGTTAAACCTAACCATTGCGCAGCCTGATTTACACTCATCTCACCCACAGTCACACCATGATACCTAGACCCAGCAAACATCTCAATCCCTGTAATTTTAAGATACCCTTCTGGTTGTCTTTGCAGATATAAAAACGCATTAATCCCATCTCCTATTAACTGATAAGCTAACTCCACCCCATCAACCGCAGCTGGCACATATTCAATCCCCATATTCTCAAGCTCTGGTAACAACGTATAATAATCCACAAGTCGTCCATCCACAATTTCAGAACAATCAAATCTTGCAGGTAACTGCTCCAAATCTGCTAAAGTAGAATTAATCAAAACAGTATTCGTTAACTCATCAAAACCAACAGAAACACCAAGTGCTTGTGAAACGAAAATTAAAGGAACCATAGTAATTTCATCGCTAATTATAGGCGCAGCAGCTAATCTGTTAGAAACGCCATTAATCAACGCAGTGTCTTCAGCTATTTTAAAACTTATAACATCGTAATCTTTGCTAATACTAATAGCCTCTGTATACTCATCCCACTCAACCTCAGCGCCTAACATCTCGCTAACTAATCGTACAGGCACAAGAGTTGTCCCATTAACCTCTATCACAGTTTGCGACGTTATAACTTCGCCATTTATAATTAAGTTTGTGCTTGCCATCACTGGTGTTGTCGCTAACATTAATGCTAACATTGCTATAGAAAATCTTTTTTTCATAAAAAAACCCCTTTATCGTATAAATTTTTGAGAATTCACTCATTAATTTTATCGACATAAAAGTTAACTTTTTCCAATATTAGCTCATAATCACAAATTAAAACATGAGTTGCTTCTTATAATAAAATTAAAACAGTAAATTTCACTTAAAAAAATTAATAATCTTTTAAAAAGTTGTTGCTTTTGTTAATTAAATATGTTATAGTTTAATTATTAATAGGTAAAAAATTATAGATAATAGTTAATAATAAATTTATAATTAACTTAATTGTAGCTCTTTAGTTCAAAATCTAATCGATATTAGAGGGGGAATTTATATGAAAAAATTATTAGTAGCAGTTGCATTATCAACAACAATGGTAGCAAGTTTAACCGGTTGCACCGATGATACAGCTTCAGATGCATCTTATCCAAACAAAAGCGTTAGTGTTATAGTACCGTTTTCAGCGGGCGGAGGAACTGACCTATGTACTAGAGCAATTGTAGACGCAGCAAAAGATAGTTTTCCAAATAACATTTCAGTTGAAAATCAAACAGGCGGAGCTGGGGCAATTGGCATGATTACAGGGGCCAACTCAGCAGCAGATGGCTCTGTACTCACTACAATATGTGTAGAGTTAGTAACTTTACCTCATACAACTAGCGGAACAAATCTTCATCCTGATTTGTTTACGCCTGTTTTAATGATAAATTCTACTTATTCAGCCGTTACAGTTAAGGCTGATTCTCCTTATAACACATTAGAAGATTTACTAGACGCAGCGCGAGAAGGCAACGTTCAAATTGGAAACTCCGGCGTAGGAGCTATTTGGCACCTAGCGGCAGCAGCTTTAGCGCAAGAAGCAGGAGTTGAATTTACCCACATCCCATTTGACGGCGCATCGCCAGCATTAACATCGCTATTAGGCGGACACATTGACGCAATCACAGTATCTTACCCAGAAGTTGCAGCTCAGGTAGAAGCTGGAGAAGTTAAGGTGCTAGCGTTAATGGCACCAGAAAGAAATGAAAATCTTCCTGACATCCCAACAGTTCAAGAGTTAGGATACGACGTTGCAGTTGGTACTTGGAGAGGACTTGGCGTTCCTGCTGATACTTCACAAGAAACAGTAGACACAATCTATGAAATCTTCTCTGAAGCTAGTACGCAACAATCGTTTATTGACTTTATGAATAATAACAATCTTGACATTGACATTCTAGGGCCAGACGAGTTTTCACAAAGAATTTATGAAGAATATGAATTATTTGGTGAATTAATTTCAGATTTAGGCTTAGGACAATAAATTTATAAAGCTAGCATCTCTGTTTAAACATGATGGATTATTATACGCACTAAAATAAGTGGGGCATTCATTAGTTGATTTAGAGGTGCTAGCTTTTTATACAATTACGAGTGGAGGTGTAGTATGAAAAAAGGGAATTTAATTTTAGCTACAATTTGTATTATTCTTGGGCTATACGTAATATCAGTTGCAATGCAATATCCAGCAGGTACTGGAGGAGTGCCAGGCCCCGGCGTATTCCCCATTATGATTTCAGTAGTGTTAATAGCATCATCAATAGCAATCATTGTATCTAGCCTAAAGATGGAAGATGTGCACATTTCTTGGTTAGATGATAACACAAAAAGAGTGTACTTAAGTATGGTTGCATTGTTAGTATATGTATTTGCTATGGCACAAATTGGATTTGTTGTAACTTCCGTAATTTTTATGACCGGCATGACACAATGGTTTAGAAAAGGCAAACCGATTGTAAACGCAGGTATTTCGGTTGCATTCGTAGCAATAGTATACTTTGTATTTGGAATGTTACTAAATGTACCACTAAACTTTGGGATATTAATATGATAGGAGGGATGACATATGATAGGTGAGGTATTAAGTGCTGTATTAAACCCAATGATACTTATTTACATTGTACTAGGCGTTGCTGGCGGAATTTGTATAGGCGCATTACCGGGCTTAACCGCAACTATGGGAGTTGCGCTAATATTACCGCTAACGTTTGGTTTAGATGGCTCAGCTGGCATGCTACTACTCCTTGGAGTTTACATAGGAGCTATATACGGTGGTTCTATATCCGCAATTTTATTAAAAACTCCAGGAACACCAGCATCAGCCGCAACAGCAGCAGACGGATATGCTTTCTCAAAAAGAGGCGAAGGCGGACGCGCGCTAGGTATTGCAACAGTATCATCATTTTGCGGTGGAGCTGTAAGTTGTATATTATTAATGCTAATTTCTCCACAACTTGCAAAACTTGCTTTAAAATTTAGCGCTCCTGAATTTTTTATGTTAGCATTATTCGGTCTATCAATTATTGCTAGCGTGTCAGGAAAATCTTTAGCTAAAGGAATTTTATTTGGCTGTATTGGCCTTCTACTAGCAATGATAGGCATTGACAGCATTACAGGTTACGTTAGATTTACGTATGGCAATATAAATTTACTATCAGGAATATCATTTATCCCTGTTATGATAGGACTATTTGCCATGACACAAGCATTTATAGGGATTGAAGAAATATTCTTAAAAGATGAAATAGACCAAAAAATCGATAGAGTATTACCAACAAAAGAAGATTTAAAATCAATATTTAAAATTGCGCCAATAACAGGCTTAATTGGCACATTTATCGGTATAGTACCAGGAGCTGGTGCAGATATAGGTGCATTCGTATCTTATAATGAAGCAAAAAGATTTTCCAAACATCCAGAAAAATTTGGAACAGGTATTCCAGACGCAATTGCTGCCTCAGAAGGTGGAAACAACGGCGTAACAGGTGGAGCTATGATTCCTATGTTAACACTAGGTATACCAGGAGATGCAACTGCTGCCATAATGATTGGCGCACTAACTATCCAAGGATTACAACCTGGCCCATTGTTATTTACTGATAACGCAGTTTTAGTTTATACAATTTTTGCTGGCCTATTCCTAGCTAACGTTGTAATGCTTATTCTAGGTTTATCTGGCATCAGATTATTTGTAAAAGTATTAGCTATACCAAAAACCATCTTAACTCCAATGATTATGATACTATGCGTAGTAGGTTCTTATGCAATAAACATGAACCTGTTTGACGTTGGCGTAATGGTCGCTTGTGGTATAATAGGATACTTCTTACACAAATTAGAAGTACCAGCATCTCCAATAGTTTTAGCACTAATTTTAGGCCCCTTAGCAGAAAGCAACTTTAGACGCGCGCTACTTATGTCCGGAGGTTCCATCTCTACATTCATAAGCACTCCTATCTCAATATTCTTCTGCTTTATGTCAGTAATAACATTATTCTGGCCATTTATAGCATCTAGAAAAAAGAAAAAGGCCTCCGAAACAGTTTAAGTATATAAGAAAAATTTACAATAAATGGAATAATTCTTAAGAATTGGTAAATAATAACAATAACATATAGCAGAAAGGACGACGACTATGGAAATAAAATATGGTTTAAACCCAAAAGATATAAAAAAAAGGATTGTAGCTCACGTTACAATCCTTTTTTTTACCTCGTTATACAATGCAAATACTCGAGAGTAGAACTAGCCTTATGAATTCTATTTTCATGCTTATCTGCCTTAAACCTTCTATACTCCTTAGTAAAAATTTGATAATCACCATACTTACACATAATTTCCTTAATAGTATTTAATGACATTAAACCTTCATTATTATAACTTACAAAAACATACTTAAAATTAGCCTGACTAATTAAATCCTCAAAAGTCTGTGCCACTGTTCGCTTAGAACAATACAAACTTTTCTGCGAATCATAATTTCTTAACCCAGTTTTACCTTTAACAATAGGATTATCATATCTTGAAATAGTTTCTAACACATGATAATTCGCACAATACTGCCGTGCATTATACGGTGGGTCTAAATATAAAATATCCCCAGCAATCTCACTAATCAAATTATTAATATTTTCATTATAAACCTTGCCTGCTGGATTACCCTCAATAATAGGCAACAACTCTAAAATCAACTCCTTTTGTGCCGACTTCTTTATATGCTTTAAAAACGCGCCATAAACAGATGCAGTATTCGCAAGCTTATCCATAGAATTAATTAAGCTTGCCAAATAATAATAATATTGTGACTCGGAAATCTTCTTATCAATATGCAGTTTCTCTAATTCGTTCCTAATCGCATCGCACTTTTTGCCGTTATAATCAGTAAAATAATTTCTGCCACTACCAGACCCCGCGCAATAATTAATAAATATAAACCCCTCAGTTCCTTCTAACGAATTTAAGTAATCCACTATGCTATTATCCATCTTATAATTATTTTCTATATTGTGTTTATTAACCACATAACTATAATATTGGATATCGTTAGCAATCACTTTGTAGCCTTTCTTTTTAAACGCACTTCCCACCACTCCTGTGCCTGCAAATAAGTCTGCAAAAACTAAATTCGTTCCTTCTTTAATATTTGTTACTCCTTCAATTGTATTCAATAAAAAATCTAACAGCGAATACTTTGACCCAATATAATTCAATCTTATCATCCTACTTTCATTTCTAAAGCTTACCATATGAAGATAAGTCATAAAAGGCCTAAACTCAATATGGCTTAAAGTACCTTGATAAAATTATAATACTAACAATAAATACATAATTAGCTAAACTAAAATTTTAATAAATCCAACATAAATAATAGTAAAAATGGTAAATACTATAGAAGACTATGAAATTGATTGAACAGGTTACGCAAACTCGTGACTTCAGTCGTGAGTAAGTAACCTCATAAATTTTAGAAAAAATACCTTGTCAAAAGGTGTTTTTTCGTGTAAACTACTTCTAACAACTGAATATAAGAG
>MDSP01000289.1_pt1 | contig 10804 bp, 8 predicted proteins | sample 1005811 | NCBI WGS metagenome assembly MDSP01 (sample SAMN05526596, study PRJNA338239) | gut metagenome | isolation source: stomach gut content | host: Naso elegans | place: Saudi Arabia: Red Sea | collected 2011-04
TACAACTTAGCGATATAACAGATGAAAACTTTGATGAAACACAAAAGCTTAAAGTTTATATGGCAAAATCACAAGCACAACAAGCAAGTCAAACAGCAAAACCAAAACAAAAGCCGATGGATCAGCTTGACAACTTCAATTCACGTCCACAACAGCCAGAAAGAAAACCACGTCAAAAAGTTAATACTGAGGGGCTTATATATGGACGAAACTGTGAAGGTGATGTGATAGAAATATATCATATAGTTGATGAAATTGGTGAGGTGTGCGTTCAAGGGCAAATTATCGCAATGGAAACACGTGAAATCAGGTCAGAAAAAACTATTATTATATGTGACATAACAGACTTTACAGATACAATTACATTTAAGCTTTTTGTGGAAAATGCAGATTTGGCTGAAATTTTATCACAGCTACAAAAAGGCAAGTTTTATAAAGTTAAAGGTGTTGCCACACTAGATAAGTTTGATAAAGAAATTGCCCTAAACTCAATACGTGGAATTCGTATTATTCCTGATTTTAGGTCTGTTAGAGAAGACACAGCAGAAGAAAAACGTGTTGAACTGCATCTTCATACAAAAATGAGTGATATGGACAGCGTTGTTGACATAAAAGAGATGATTTCTCGTGCAAAAGCTTGGGGAATGCCAGCAGTTGCAATAACTGACCATGGTTGTTTGCAGGCGTTTCCGATAGCGAACCACTGTATCAAAAAAGACGACCCATTTAAAATTATTTATGGAGTTGAGGCGTATTTTGTTGATGACTTAAAGCATGCGGTTGAAAATGACAAAGGGCAATCGCTAGACGATGAGTTTGTCGTGTTTGATATAGAAACGACAGGGTTTAGCCCAACAACGAACAAAATAATTGAAATTGGTGCTGTAAAAATTGTGGGTGGGAAAGTTGTTGATGCGTACAGCACATTTGTCAATCCGCATTGTGAAATACCTAAAAATATAGTTGAGCTAACAAAAATTACAGATGACTATGTCAAAAATGCTCCAAGTATAGAAACAGTATTGCCAGAGTTTTTGCAATTTTGTGAGGGGGTGGTTATGGTGGCACACAACGCTGAATTTGATATGAGCTTTATATATTCAAATGCAAAGGCTATCGGGCTTGATGTACAAAAAACAGTCGTTGATACAGTAGCGATTGCTAGAACGTTGTTGCCAGACCTTGGAAATGCAAAACTTGGAAATATCGCAAAAAAACTAGGGGTATCACTAGAAAATCATCACCGTGCAGTTGATGATGCAAAAGCGACAAGTGATATATTTTTGAAATTTTGTGAGCGACTTAAACAACAAGAAATTTATACGCTTACAGACCTTAACAAACTGTGTGATGCATCTCCAGATTACATCAAAAAGTTGCCGACGTATCATGGTATAATTTTGGTCAAAAATGAGGTGGGGCGAATAAACTTAAATAGACTTGTGTCTATATCACATTTAGATTATTTTAATAGACGTCCACGCATGCCAAAAAGCTTGATACAAAAATATCGTGAGGGATTAATTTTGGGGTCTGCGTGTGAGGCTGGCGAAATTTTTCAAGGAATTATGCGTGAAAAAGATGAGGTTGAAATGCAAAAGCTAGTTTCATTTTATGATTATTTGGAAATTCAGCCTGAGCTAAACAATGAGTTTATGATACGTAGCGAAAAACATAAAGCTACTTCAAGAGAAGACTTGAGGGAATACAATCGCCAAATAATTAGCCTTGGTGAAAAGTATAACAAACGTGTAGTTGCGACATGTGATGTACATTTTATGAACCCTGAAGATGAGGTGTATCGCCGAATTATTATGTCATATAAAGGCTTTAAAGATGCAGATTTTCAGCCACCATTATATTTTAGGACGACTAATGAAATGCTTGAAGAATTTGCGTATTTGGGGCAAGATAAAGCATATGAAGTTGTTGTTACGAACACTAGGGCTATTGCCGACGAGATAGAAAAAATATCGCCCGTTTTGCCTGATAAATGTCCGCCAGAAATAGAAAATTCTGATGTGGAACTTAGACAAATTTGTTATGATAAAGCACATGAAATATATGGCCCAAATCTTCATGAAGTTGTTGTTGAACGGCTTGAAAGAGAACTAAATTCGATTATTAACAACGGCTTTGCAGTGATGTATATTATATCACAAAAACTTGTTTGGGACTCAAATGACCACGGGTATTTGGTTGGGTCTAGGGGCTCGGTAGGTTCTTCGTTTGCTGCAACTATGTCAGGGATAACTGAAGTTAATCCGCTTGCACCGCACTATATTTGTCCAAGCTGTTTTTATACAGATTTTGATTCGGAAGTTGTAAAATCGTTTGCGGGTAGCTCTGGGTGCGATATGCCAGATGCAGATTGTCCAAAATGTGGCACTCCCCTTAATAAGGAAGGACATGACATTCCGTTTGAAACATTTTTAGGATTTAAAGGTGATAAAGAGCCAGATATTGACCTAAACTTTTCGGGTGAATATCAAGCGGCATCACATAAATATGTGGAGGTGTTGTTTGGGGAAGGAAAGGCGTACCGAGCAGGAACGATAGGAACGGTTGCCGATAAGACTGCGTTTGTGTATGTTCTAAAATATTGCGAAACACGAGCACTTAGCAAGCGAAAGGCAGAAATGAAACGACTTGCAGCAGGCTGTACAGGTGTCAAACGTACAACAGGGCAACACCCTGGGGGTATAATTGTTGTGCCGCATGACAGGGAAATTTATGAATTTTGTGCGATACAACGTCCCGCAAATGATGTCCATACTCCGATTATAACGACGCATTATGAGTATCACTCTATAGACCACAACTTGCTAAAACTTGATATACTAGGGCACGACGACCCTACTATTATAAGGCGACTTGAAGATATAACAGGGATATCCTCAGATACAATTAGGCTTGACGATAAAGACGTTATGAAATTGTTTCATGGAACAGAAGTTCTGGGGATTACGCCAGATGATATAGGTGGTATAAGACTTGGATCACTTGGTGTACCAGAGTTTGGAACAGACTTTGTTATTCAGATGCTTGTTGATGCAAAACCGCAAAATTTCTCGGACTTGGTGCGGATATCGGGGCTTTCTCATGGTACAGACGTTTGGATTGGAAATGCGCAAACGCTTATAGAAGAAGGCAAGGGGACTATCTCGACAGTTATTTGTACTCGTGATGATATTATGACTTATCTTATTGGTAAAGGGCTTGAAAAAGGGCTTGCGTTTACTATTATGGAAAGTGTCCGAAAAGGTAAGGGACTAACGCCAGAATGGGAAGAAGAAATGATAGCAAATGATGTGCCAGATTGGTATGTATGGTCTTGCAAAAAAATCAAGTATATGTTCCCTAAGGCACATGCTGCGGCGTATGTTATGATGGCTTGGCGTATCGCTTGGTATAAGGTGTTTTGGCCGCTTGCGTATTATACCGCATTTTTTAGTATACGTGCATCGTCATTTTCATATGATACTATGTGCTTTGGTAAAAGGCAACTTGAGGACAATATGAAGGCAATTTCAAGTAAGCCTAAAGATATGCAGACGGCAAAAGAGCAAGATACGCTTAAAGATATGAGAATTGTACAGGAAATGTATGCTAGAGGGTTTGAATTTTTGCCAATAGATTTGACAGTTGTGCACGACAAAAACTTTCAAATTATTGATAATAAAATTATGCCGTCGCTAGGAGTAATTGAAGGGCTTGGTGAAAAGGCAGCGGAGTCGGTAGTTAGTGCAGTAAAAGATGGACCGTTTTTATCAAAAGATGATTTTAGAAAACGAACAAAAGTAAGTCAAACTATTACTGATAAAATGAGTGAATTTGGACTTCTTGGAGATATTCCAGAGTCTAACCAAATAAGTATTATGGATTTGTTGGGATAAGTTATTTACAAATATGTTAAGCTATGCTAAAGTAAAATATATTTTAATCATTCAAGCACGTTTCTCGCCTAGATAAAGTTTAGGAAAACGAGAAGTCAATAACCCATCACTAAAGTGACGGGCTTGAAAAAGCCTTTATTGATTAGACTAAGTATTAAATTACTACGTTATTATAGTTATCATACCCTAGAATATTTATCCTAGTTCTAGGCTCTATGCAGGCACTGTAAACATCTCTGAGGGTAGGAGAAGTCAACCTGATTTGTAGGTTTTACCTAAAAGCTACTATAACATTGTCGAAGGATAACTAACACTAATTTTGAATTTTAAAAGGAGTGATATGCTAGATGTTAGTATATGTATTAAACAAAGATGGAAAACCATTAATGCCATGCAAACCACGAAAAGCTAGAAAATTACTAGAAGAAAAGAAAGCAAAAGTAGTAAAAAGAGAACCATTTACTATACAATTGTTATACGGTAGTAGTGGATACAAGCAAGAAATTACTTTAGGAGTAGATGCTGGTTCTAAAAATATTGGTTTATCGGCTACTACTGAAAAGAGTGAGTTATATTCATCAGAAATACAATTAAGAACTGATATTGTAGACTTACTATCAACTCGTAGGCAAAATAGACGTACTAGAAGAAATAGACTTAGATACCGAAAACCTAGATTTTTAAATAGAGTAAGAAGTAAAAATAAAGGTTGGTTAGCACCAAGTATAGAGCATAAGATAGCTACTCATTTAAGATGTATAGAAAATGCTCATAAGATATTGCCCATTAGTAAAATAATTGTAGAAGTGGCAAGCTTTGATATTCAGAAAATTAAAAACCCAGACATACAAGGGATTGAATACCAACAAGGAGAGCAACTAGATTTTTGGAATGTAAGGGAATATGTATTATTCAGAGATAGTCATACTTGTCAATGTTGTAAGGGCAAAAAGAAAGACAAAATCCTAAATGTACATCATATTGAAAGTAGAAAGACTGGTGGAGATGCACCGAATAATTTGATCACACTATGTGAAACTTGCCATAATGGTTATCATAATGGTACAGTCAAACTACCGAAGACTATTAAAAGGGGTATGAGTTTTAAAGATGCAACTTTTATGGGAATAATGCGATGGAGTTTTTATAATAGATTAAAGTTACAGTATTCAAATGTTAGCCTAACATATGGATATATTACTAAAAATACTAGAATACAATCTGGACTAGAAAAAAGTCATAGAGTAGATGCACGCTGTATTAGTGGTAATCCATTAGCAAAATCGTTGGAATGTTGGTATTTTGTCAAACAAGTGAGAAAAAATAATAGACAGATACACAAAGCAAACATTCTAAAGGGTGGTAAAAAGAAGTTAAATCAAGCCCCCTATGAGGTAAAAGAATTTAGATTATTTGATAAGGTGGAGTATGTGGGAAAGGAAGGATTTATATTTGGAAGAAGAAGTACAGGATATTTTGACATAAGAACTTTAGATGGTATAAGCATTCACAAAAGTGCAAGTTATAGGAAGTTAAAATTAATAGGTTTAAGAAGAAGTTTATTATTAGAGAGGAGGTAGCAAGGAGAAAAAGGGGCAATTCCTCACATCACTAAAGTGACGTGTCTCCTTGCCTATATTATGAACCAAATGATTAGAATTTTCTATGGCTTATTACACGACAAAAAATATTTAAAAATAAACGACAGCACCAACTAAAAAATACTGGATAACGAAATTTCTCGTTTTCCAGTGTTTTTTTATCTATTTCTGCCCACCTAACAAGCTCACAAACTCCTCAAGCCCTTTCACATCAAATTGTATTTATAGTTAATTATAATGTTTATTATTATCCCCTGCAAGGTAATATTTTCATAAGATGTTGTTTTGGACAAACAAAAAGAGGCTTATCGCCCCTTAAATTTTAAATTCAGTTTTAGACAGTTCAGTTCCATCTAAATTTTTAAATATATAAATAATAGTTACTTCATCTAATTGTTGTGCCACACCACCAAAAATTGATACTAAAACTTCTCTATTTTCTGCTTCAAATTCCTCGCTAGTTAATATCTCTACCATTAGCTCAGCTTCTGCACCATCATATTGTTCAAGCGATGTGTATTCCCAAGTCATGGTGTTTCCATCAATATATGTAGTCAATGACCACCCTGGCATAATATCTGTATCGTTTGTCCACATTTGTGTATAATAATTAGCTAATGTAGGTGTTGATTGTTGAGTTTCTATAACTACTTCCTCTGCTGCACCTGAATCCGAACAAGCAGTCAACAACAAGCTACTTGCTATTAATAATATTCCAAATTTTCTCATTTCCATTTCCCCTCTAAAATTTTGTATTGGACTATTATATATTAAGTTAAAAATTTTGTCAATTATACGCATTCAACCAAAAAAAGTACACCATATGCACAGTGTACCTTTCAAATTATTTATGACGTTTTGCAAGCTCTTTTCGTATGTCGTTTACTTCAATTCCCATATCAACCATAAGCACCATCACATGATAAGCTAGGTCAGCAATCTCATAAATAGTTTCATCTTTATCAGCTTTCATAGCCCCAATAACAACTTCCGTTGCTTCTTCACCAACTTTTTTAAGTATTTTTTCTTTACCTTTTTCAAATAAATACGTTGTGTATGACCCCTCTGGCATCTGCTCTTTACGCCCTTGCAACATACTTTCTAACATATCTACCGAAAATGCAGGTTGTTCCTCAACGATTTTTTCAAAAAAGCAAGACTTTACGCCTGTATGACACGCAACACCAGTTTGTATAACTTCTACCAAAATCGAATCTTGGTCACAATCAGCATACATACGCACAACTTTTTGTTTGTTCCCACTAGTTTCACCTTTTCGCCACAACTCTTGTCTGCTTCTTGAATAAAAACAAGTGTAACCCTCTGCCTTAGTGATTTCCAAACTTTCTTCATTCATATATGCAAGCATCAAAACTTCCCTTGTGTAAAAATCTTGCACAACTGCTGGTATCAACCCATGTTTATTAAATTTCATAATCTTACCTCCACCCCATTTGAATGTAAAAATTGTTTCAAATCTTTTATTCCAACTTGATTGTAATGAAAAATAGACGCCGCAAGCCCTGCATCAACTCCTGATACATTTTGAAATAAGCTCAAAAAATCGTCCATATTGCCAGCTCCACCACTTGCAACAACTGGTATATTTACCACCGAACACAATTCACCAAGCATATCTTGGTCAAAGCCATTTTTCACACCATCAGTATCTATACTATTTAACACAATTTCGCCAGCACCAAGTTTTTCCCCTTCTTGTGCCCAGCTTATCGCATCAATTTCCGTAACATTTCGTCCGCCCATAGTGCAAACTTTAAATTGCCCATCAACCCTTTTTGCATCTATCGAAAGCACAACACATTGACTGCCATATTTTTTTGATGCCTCAGCAATCAGCATTTTGTTGCGAATTGCCCCAGAGTTAACCGAAACTTTGTCTGCACCACATTTTAGAACTCTATCAAAATCATCAACAGTGTTTATCCCACCACCCACTGTAAGCGGAATAAATATTTCACTTGCAACTTTTTTTAATATATCCGTAAACAGTGCACGTTGTTCAACACTCGCCGTTATGTCATAAAAAACAAGTTCGTCTGCACCACAAGCGTTATAAAACTTGGCAAGCTCCACAGGGTCATCAACATCTTGAACATCTTGAAAGTTGACACCTTTTACAACCCGCCCATTTCGTATGTCCAAACATGGTATAATTCTTTTTGTTAACATAAGGCGATTGCCTCCTTTAAAGACACTTTGCCTTCATAAACAGCTTTGCCAACAATCGCACCGCCACAGCCAATGTCTTTTAAAGTTTGAATTTCTTCAAGTGAACTTATTCCGCCACTTGCAACAACATCTAAATTTTTATGTTGTACCAACGTTTCGTATGACTGCATATTGCAACCGCTAAGCATTCCATCTTTTGAAATATCAGTATAAATTATAGTTGATACACCTATTTCAACAAGCATTTTGCAAAATTCAAACGAGTTAAGCGTAGATTTTTCTATCCAACCATGCGTTGCCACCATTCCATCTTTTGCATCAACTCCAACTGCAATTTGATTGCCATATTTTTTTACCATCTGCTGCACAAATTTTGGGTCTTGAACAGCAATCGTCCCAAGAATTACACGTGATACACCCATTTCCAAATAGTGGTTTATTCTATGTTCATCACGTATGCCACCACCAATTTGACAAAACAACTTATTGCCATTAAGAATTTCGCCTATAGCCTGTTGATTTGCAAGCTTGCCTTCTTTTGCTCCATCTAAGTCAACGATGTGCAAACTGTTTGCCCCCGCATTATAAAACGACTCTAGCACAACGCCAACTTCTGCTCCATACACTTTAACTTTGTCATAATCACCTTGTGATAACCTAACTATTTGATTATCTTTTATATCTATCGCTGGAAATATTCTCATTTTTATTCCCCCTTATACTCATAAAAATTCTTCAGTATTTCAAGCCCCACATCACCTGATTTTTCAGGGTGAAACTGACACCCAAACACACTATCTTTTTGCACGCTTGCTGTTATTTGTAGTCCATACTCAGCAACACTAGTTATATATTTAGGCTCTGTTTGGGCGTAAAAAGAATGTACAAAATATACATACTTGCTATCACCGATATCCGATAATATAGGCGTGGAATTTGTATGCTCAAGCTTGTTCCACCCCATGTGAGGTATTTTTAGGTCACAATCTATTTTTTTTATCTCACCTGATATTATGCCAAGCCCTGCTGTTTCCCCAAATTCATAGCTTTTATCAAACAACAGTTGCATTCCCAAACAAATTCCTAGTATTGGCTTTTTGCCCACGTTATCAAGCAAAACCTCGTCCATTCCCGATTGTTTCAACAACTTCATAGCATCACCAAATGCCCCAACTCCAGGGAGCACTATATGAGTTGCACTACTTATAGTATCTACATCGTTTGTTACAACTGATTTTGCCCCAATTTTTGCAAGCGACGCCTCAAGCGAAAATAAATTTCCAACTCCATAGTCAATAATCGCTATCATTAAATTACCCCCTTTGTAGATGGTATTTCATTGGCAAAATCTTCATCTATCGCTATTGCAATTCTTATCGCTCTTGCTAATGCCTTAAAAATCCCTTCTATTATATGGTGCGTATTTTCTCCTCTAATCTGCAATATATGTAGTGTCATTTTTGCCTCTCGAGAAAACGCCACCATAAATTCTTTGCATAGTTCCGTGTCAAAGTTACCCACTTTTTGAGCTGACAACTTTATATCTTCACACAACATTGCACGTCCACTAAAATCTAATGACACAGTTATAAGTGCCTCGTCCATCGGAACAGTAAACGTTCCGTATCTATTTATACCTCGCTTGTCGCCAAGTGCTGTATGTATAGCTTGCCCAAGGCATATGCCAATGTCTTCAACTGTGTGATGAAAGTCAACATCGCTGTCTCCAGCACAACTTAATGTTATATCCATTTTTGAATGTGACGCAAGAAGTGTAAGCATATGATTTAAAAATCCACAATCAGTTTGTATGTCGCTTTTGCCTGTTCCGTCCAAATTTAAACAAAGTGCTATATCTGTTTCTTTTGTTTTTCTATCCAAAGTTGTAATTCTCAATTTAGCCCCTCCATAACTTTTATAACATACGCCATTTGTTCGGGTGTACCTATCGTAATTCGCACATAGTCTTTAATTTTATCAAAATATCGTACTAGTATTTTGTTACTTCGTAGTTCTGTATACAATTGTTCACCTGATAACGACTTATGTTTTGTAAATACAAAGTTTGCTCCAGATTCCAATGTCATATAACCCAACTTATCTAAATTAGTTATAAAACGTTGGCGTTCTTCTACTATTTTTTGTGTACAACTTTTAAAATATTCATCATCTTCAATCGATGCAACTCCAAGTGCTTGCGTCAAAGTGTTCACATTGTATGGATTAAACGAATTTCGCACAACTTGTAAATCAGAAATTACTTCTTTGTTTGCTATCGCATACCCAAGTCTTGCCCCTGCAAGGTTTCGTGACTTTGAAAACGTCCCAACAACAACCAAATTATCATACTTATTTATTAGTTGTCGACAAGTTACTTCGCCAAAATCGCTATACGCCTCATCTATAATTACTATGTTGTTTGGATTGTGTTCCAAAATTATTTCGATATCACTAACACTTAATGCTATACCCGTTGGTGCATTTGGATTTGCAATTATAATAGTTTGATTTAGTCGTAAATAATTAGCTGGATTTATTTTAAAATTGCTTAGTAGTGGTATTTTATTGCTTTCAAGCTCAAACAAGTTTGCATACACTTCATAAAATCCATATGATATAGACGGAAAAGCTACCTTGTCTTTACAAAATGCAAAATAACAAAAGGCAAGTATCTCGTCTGAACCGTTTGCGAATATAACTTCTTCTTTATCAATATTATAATAATCGCTAAATGCTTTTGTAAGCTTTGAACATTTTGGGTCTGGGTATAGGTGCAAATTGCCACCATTCAACACGTTTCTAACGTTTTTTGATGGCGGATATGGATTTTCATTCGTATTAAGTTTGATATAATCATTTAAACTTGGCTGTTCACCAGGAGTGTACGGAACTAAATTTTTTAACGTAAAAAATCTACTCATAGCTCCCTCCTAATTTGCACACTTTTTGCATGTGCGTCAAGCCCCTCTCTCGTTGCAAAAAGTACAACATCATCTGTCGCATCTTCAAGAGCCTCTTTGTTATAACATACAAAAGTTGACTTTTTAACGAATGTTTCAACTGATAGTGCCGAAGAAAATTTTGCTGTTGCATTTGTTGGCAACGTGTGGTTTACGC
>MDSP01000290.1_pt1 | contig 10788 bp, 8 predicted proteins | sample 1005811 | NCBI WGS metagenome assembly MDSP01 (sample SAMN05526596, study PRJNA338239) | gut metagenome | isolation source: stomach gut content | host: Naso elegans | place: Saudi Arabia: Red Sea | collected 2011-04
AAATCCTCGAAGTCATCTGGTACATTACCATAATTAAGCGTTACTATTTTGTGATTAGGTATTAATATTGTTATGACAAAATCATATATACCATCGTACTTACTCTCCTCTACCCCTAAGGCAGTCTTGATTATATAAATCGGTTCGGATTGATTCTTGGAATATTGCTCTAACGAATTTATAAACTCAGCTAATAGACCCGTTCTATCCACATCACAATAAAATAAATTATTATCCATTGAGAAATCTCCTTTCTACTTTGCAACTGTAGTATTGCCACCTTTAAGAAATTACGCTTATACATCCATTATATTATTACTTCTAGAGTTATATAACGCCTTCGGTGGCAAACCTTTGTCATATATAGTATTCCCACATCAAATCAGTTTTAAGCAAAACTATACTGCTGATTAAGTTCAAATATAGTTCTTAAGTATACGTACGTTTTTCCTGTACCTGTTTCCATTTCTACGTCAAATGTATACTGTCTTAGTTCCTTGCTGGGCACTATTTTATTACGCTCCTGCACTTCCCTCAAATTCTCTAAAATTTCCTCGTTGTCTAACTCCAGCTTGTTCCCTACCCCTATTGACATTGCATTATCTGTCTCTATGTTTTCAATTGCTACTGTAAATAGCGCCCTCTTATGTGCTTGTCCTTTGAATAAATCTGTTACTGCTTTTATTGCTTCTTTCTGATATTGCAACGTAGCATCAAATTTTATTTTCATTAATTCACCTTCCTAAAAATACTGGCTAAACTGTTCTTTAAAATAAGGAATATCCTTAATGATTTGGCGTTTAAAGGCAGTAAAAGCAGCTTCAGGCCTTAGCATCTTATTAAGTTCCTTTTTAGCGTAAAGCTTATCGTCTTCATCCGCAAAATCATCCTCTAATATACGAAGATGCCTTGTAAACATCTCCAATTCTTTTACCAATAAATTTTTTAAATTCGTAGATTCCGCGATTTTTAAATCCGTTGAACCATTATATATTTTATCCAAAAGCTCTACAGTTAAATTAATTTTATCACTATCTCCGATAGCCTTAATATCAACACTAGAGCTCTTTGTTAAATGTTTTATATGATAACTTATTAAATTTTCCACATCATCAGTAAGCACATTAAGCAAATTATCGTATTTATCGCTTTTAAGATTGTTACAATGCGGACAAGAAAAAAACAGATTATAATAATCAAATTTTAGTTCCTTATCTCCCCTATGAGGAATAAAGTGTTCAATATTTATAGAGGTGAGTTCATGTTGTTCGCATAAATAACATTTATTTTTAAAATCCTTTTTTATTGCATCTATTATAATTGTATGAGTATATGTTCCTGAGTGCTTAGCTTTTTCTTTATTTAATAATTCAATTATTTCTTGAGTAGGTGGTGCTTTAGTTAGTTTTATCATAACTCCCCCCATGTCTTCTAGCTAGCTCTATAGTATTAAACTTTAGCGATACCTCGGGGGATAGCTGTCCCGATATGCTTTTTAGATACTGTCTTAACTCGAAAACCTCATCATCTTCGTCTTCAGTTTTGTCAGTTTTGAAGACTAAAATTTCATATCTATCTAATTTATCTTGGATTATTTTAGAATAGTCGCCAAAGTCAAAATACCCTTCTACTATACCCGAGTATGCCACTCCTGATAAATCCTCCACTTTAAGTTGCTTTTCTAAATCATAGATAACTGCATTTTCAATAGAGCCAAGTACTACGGGTGAATGGGTGGTTACAATAAACTGAATTTTTGGAAAAAACTTAGTTAAAAATGGTAAGATTTTTGCTTGCAATCTAATGTGCAGGTGAGTTTCTATTTCGTCTATAAGAACTATTCCCTCAATATCGTAGGCGTTTGTTACTGTCTTTTCCATTCGCATAATTAAATTTATAATAATATCTAACACTGCTGAATAACCATCGGATAGCTGATTAAAGTCATAACTTTCTCTATTTGGTTCTTCTATAATAAAAGTTACTTTTTTACTATTAAACTTTAATTTTAACTCACTTTGTTCAAATAACTCTTGCAGTGCATTTTCTAACCGTAAAAACCAATTTTCTATTTTAGGTACTTCTTCCAAATCTCCTTCATCTTTAGCAGCTAGTAACTGAAATTTTAGGTATTTTAAATAATCTAAAAATTTATCATCTAAGTTTTCATCTAGCTTAACCGTTCCATCTAAATTTATTGCTTTTATAGTTCCTGAAGATTTTATATTAATCGCTCTTTTGGCAGGAAAGTATGCTAAGATAAATTGGCTGTTTTTATACTTCTCTCCTACGTTTGATATATTATACAAATTTGGCTTCTCACCAGTTATAAATACATCTATTCCATCTTTATATGCCTCGAGAGAATGAGTTAATCTTTGTATCTCATTATTAAGCCATTGAACTTGTGAAGCATACTCCCTACCTGTCATAAGTACTTTATCGAAATTGTTTAACTGGGCTAAACGTTCTTTAATATTTTCTTCCCATTGCCAAGCTACATTGGTGTAATTTCCATCTTGAATTGATTTTAAATAAGCTTTTATCCTTTCTAATACACTAGTTTTACCCGACCCATTTTTTCCTGTTAATATTAAATGTTTAAGTTCTTCGCCTTCCAAAATATCAATTTGGAGATTTTTTAAATGTCTAACATGGTCGATACTAATACTTTTTATATAACTCCTCATTCCTACTCCTCCAATACAATGGGTATATTTTTAAAGTATTCCCACATCAAATCAGTTCTAAGCAAGACTATATTGTGATTAATTCGTGTATGTCATTCATTTTTAGGATTTCCTTAAAGTTAAATTTATCGGAATCAGTTTTAAATCCCCCGTCGCTAACTACAATTCGGCATACTAGGGGGTCTAGCTGATTTTTTAGTGCTACTAAATCTTGGGCTAAGACAGGGGTAATATTATTTTCTAGGCAGATGAGCATAGCCCCATACGCTACGTCATATACTGTTTTGCCTGATAAAATGTGAGTTTCCACTTTGTATGTTAGCTCTAGCCCATATTTTAGGATTATTTCATACACCTTATCTAACTGTGTTCGGCCTTCTACAAATGGGTTTATTGAGTTTCTTAATGCTTCTTCTATATTATCTGGCTCTGCTTTCCATGGTTTTATATTTGATGTTGCTAGTTTAAATACTTTAAATCCAACGTCTAAGTCTGCTGCTGGGTTTTCAGCTTTGATTTTTTCTCCTGCTAATCGAATTCGTTCTTGTCCTATCTCGCATATGTTTTTGTATCCAGCTTTATGTGCTTCTGACTCTTCGCCCGTTGGCTCTTGGATTTGTACCATAATGAATTTGCGGTTACCTCCATCTTGTGCATTTAGTTGCATTACTGCATGTGCTGTTGTTGATGAACCAGCGAAGAAGTCCATTATTATATCATCAGAGCTAGTTGCGATTTTAAGCATTTCCATAATATATGGTAGGGGCTTTGGGGTATCAAATACTATCTTGTTAAACATACTTTTAATCTCATCTGAGGCATTAGCAGCATTTGATACATTGTCCCATAAAGTTTCTGGAATTTTCCCTTTATTCTCTGTTAAAAATAATTTCCGATAAATATTATCCCCTCTAATAATTAGGCGATTATCTCTATCCATTTTTTCTAAATTTTCTTTACTAAATAACCATAATCTGTCTTGGAAATACTGTCCATCTTGTGTCGTAAAATCATATTTCACCCCACTTTGTGTACCTCTAGCCCAACAGGCTAATGTACGGTAATTTCCTCTGGGGTCATTATCAGGGTTTTTATAAGCAAGTTTTGTTTCTTCATCTAGTTCTAAATAATTAGTTTTGAAATTAGATCTATTTTTAGCAACTACAAATAAATATTCATGGGATTTACTAAACCATTTTGCCGAATTATCCCTTCCTCTTTTTCGCTTCCAGGTCACATCGGCTATAAAATTATTATCACCAAAAACTTCATTGCATACCTTTTTTAAATTATCGACTTCATTGTAATCTATAGAAATAAATATAACCCCATCCTCAGCTAACAAGTTTCTAGCCAGCTTTAGTCTAGGGTACATCATATTAAGCCACTTTGTATGAAACCTACCATCTGTTTCACTATTGGTAGTAAATTTATAGCCATCATCATCAAGTTGTCCAGTAATATGCAAATAATTATTCAAACTATCATGGTAATCATCTGGATAAACCCAATCCTTACCGGTATTATAAGGAGGGTCGATATAAATCATTTTAACCTGACCATAATAAGATTTTTGCAGCAGTTTTAAAACCTCCAAATTATCGCCCTCGATATACAAATTCTCAGTAGTGTCCCAATCTTTACTTTGCGTGACGCAAGGTAGAAGCGTACCAGCAGAAGGCGTTTGAGCTAAACGATTAGCAGCCGCCTTCCCCCACCAATTAAAGTTGTAACGCTCTGGGTCAGTATCAACATAATTACCTAACACGTGCTGTAACTTTTCAAAATCAATTGCATCCTCACAAAACACCTCAGGAAACAACTGTTTCATACGCTCCACATTATCTTTCACAATATCCATACTCTCTCTATCAATCACGTGTTCCACCATTATGCCTACCTTCTCTCTATAGTACTAAATTCTCAAAAATTCCGTCTTAGCGTATGCATATAATATGTAGGTATGGAATTAATAATGAATGTAGCCCTACAAATCACTCAATTGCATAGCTAAGTTCTCTTTTTTAGTTTTTAACTTATTAATCTCAACATTAATCTTAACTTGTTGATTATACTGAGTAGTTTTCTTAAATTTACGCTTAAGAGCTTCAATTTCTTTATCACAAAGTTCTATCTGCTGCATAATTTCAGCCGTGCGAGCCTCATCAATAGCTAAGTCTTCAACTAATAAAGAAGCATTATACCTAGTAATAGAAGCATCAATAGCCTGATAAAACGCAAATAAATTCTCGCTTAGTAACTTCTCATAATTAAGGTTATTCGGAAACTGTCCATCATTACTAGTAATATCCGCTGAATTAATCCACTCAGTACAGTTAACACCCTTGTTTTTCAAATCCACTGACAACATATACCGGCCATCACAATGTAACTGTATAATACCAGCCGCCGGCGAAATGGCTTTAAACAAAGCTTTAGCAATATCAATACCCTTATCAGCGCTAGTAATCTCAGCCCTAATCACATGGATATACTCATAGTTATTATTCTCATCTCGAAATGCAACCATAGTAGTACTATCATCGTTTAAACTAAAAGCAAGACTCATATTGTCAATACCTAGTTTATCCAAACTTGGATATTCCAACACAATATCGCTATATATTTCAATGTCAATAGATGCCTCTTGTGGCAAATTTATACTTTTTAATATCATACGAACCTCCTATTTTATCACTAAAAAATTAATAAGAACAAAGTCTTGCGCAGTTAAACCCACTTTTTTATTCAGATAAGCACCGCCACCCGAAAAAATACTCTTAATCACAGATTGCTCGTGATTCTTGATAATACTAGCAACCGACTTATCTAATAAGCTAGTATATTCATCAGTCGTAGTTTCTAGCATATTAAGTTGCTCAGACGTACATAAAATCTTTAAAGTATCCAATAACTTAGTGCTACTATTATCGTGTACAACACCATCATTTGAAATATAAACTATATAATAAGGAAAGAACGGGTTATTTTTGATGCCCAAATCAAGTTTATCTACCTGCCTCCAAGTACAAATTATTCCAGTAGTATCCCCTCCAGAAATCTCAGAATAAACCCCAAAAGGTAAATTTTCCACCTCATCCCGATGAGTTTTTAAATACTCAACCAACTCGTGCTTAAAAGAACTAGTAGATATATCAGTAATAGAAATACCCTCAGATAAATCTTCTAAATTCAAAACATCGTGCTGAAGTCGTTGCAACTGCTTTTTGCGATAATCCAGGTCATTCATACTAGATGAATTGCTAATAACATCATCCTCACCAGTGGCCGAAGTATTAAGCAGGACCATCCTACCTGTAACCCGTGATTCCAAATTAATATACTCATCAAGCTCCATATTAGGCCAATAATTAACAAGCTGAATACAATTATTCTTAGAACCAAGCCTATCAATCCTACCAAAACGCTGAATAATACGAACAGGGTTCCAGTGAATATCATAGTTAATCAGATAATCGCAATCCTGTAAGTTTTGCCCCTCCGAAATACAATCAGTAGCAATCAAAATATCAATTTCATCACTAACAACTTCCCCTCGCTCCTTAGAGCATGGTGAAAACTGAGTTAGCACCTCATTTAAATCCGATGCAATAACATTAGGCATAGTAGTTTTATTAGAACCAGAGCCAGTAACAATAGCAGTGTAAAGCCCCAAACTATTCTGCGCCCAAGTTGCAATATTTTTATATAAATAATAGGCCGTATCTGCAAAGGCTGTAAAAATAATTACTTTGCGATTGTTGGGGTTAATAGGGTTATTGACTTTAGTCATAATACGAGCTTTAAGATTTTCTAACTTAGCATCACGCTCAGCATGAATTTGATTTACTTCATTATGTAGATACTGCAATTTAGCTTGGTCATCTTCTAAAGACTGTTTCCATTTTATTAAATCCATATCTTGTAATAATACTTTAACTTTTTTACCAACAACTAAGTCTTCAATTTCTGGTTCATCAAAGTCTGCAGTATCAATGGATAAATCAGAATTAAACTCAGTCATCCCAAATGTAATTTTATTAAGTAACTCATTAATTTTATCTAACATCCGTCCAACAGTTATAGCAAAAGAATTAATCGAACTTTCCATACGCTTTAACAACCCCACTCGCATAAGACCTACCAAGGCTTGCTCTCTATCAGCTTGCTTAAACTGAGTATCATACTTCTTACTATACTTAGCTTTTTTTGAAGGTAAAATATAGTTAATAGGAGAGTACATTGCCATGTTTAACTTTTTAATTTGTTTGTTAATATCCTCAAGCGAGGTAAGCTTATCGTCAGTATCAATAGAAACTTTCACGCTAATCGGTGCTAATCTAGTCGGGAACTTTCCAATATCATTGACGTTGTAATATTTTTCGATATGTTTACGACTACGGGCTAAAGTTAGCATATCTAGTAACTGAAAATAGCTTTTATCCATCATATCCATAAATTTTTCAGTTGTACGAAGTGGGTCGTTAAGCTTTGACCATTGATTAAAAGTCTCCTGCGACTTTCTAAGTATATTGTCAATGCTATCAATCCCAAATTCTGCAAGAGCCTTATCATTTCCTTCAGTAATAAGGGCAAATTGATTTTTTATGTCAGTCAATCGGTTATTAACTGGAGTAGCTGATAACATCAATACTTTAGTTTTAACTCCCGACTGTATAATATCGTGCATTAGACGACTATATCTGGTCATATGACTAGTGCTAGGGTTGTTATTTCTAAAGTTGTGTGACTCGTCAATTACCACTAAGTCGTAATTCCCCCAATTAATTGTCTTTAGATTGATGTTACCCGACTTACCACTTGTCCTACTTAGGTCGGTGTGATGCAATATATCATAGTTAAACCTATCATTGATAAGTATATTTCGCCTATCATTTTGTACGTATGTATTCCAGTTATCACGCAACTTCTTTGGGCACAGAACTAGCACTCGCTCATTACGAAGTTCATAATACTTAATTATCGCCAAAGCTTCAAACGTTTTTCCTAACCCCACGCTATCGGCAATAATGCAACCGCCGTATTGGTCAATTTTATGTAAGGCTCCTAATACTCCATCTTGCTGAAACTTATACAGCTTGTTCCATATGAGGGTGTTTTTAAATCCAGTTTTTTCGTTAATTTCCCAGTCAGTAATTTCATCTTTAAATAGATGGTACAACGTCATATAGTATATTACTTCGGGCAAATTTTTTTTGTATTGCTTAAGACTATCGCTGGGCAGCATAAACCAGTTATATATGGGCAAAGTTGTTATTTCGTGATGTTCTTGCATCAAATTGTTTGCTATGTAATCTAGTGTTTTCATAAATTTCCTCTTTTCTGTTAATCTTCTTTTAGTATACCATTAATTTCTATAAATTTCTATGTTGCATTTTATCTAGCTCACAATTTACATAAATATTGAATAAACTAATCACACTCTTAAAATTATTACATATAATTTATAAAAACTTTATCTTAAATTTTGTGCAATTAAGAAAGGGGAAATGTATTATGGAATTTATTAGTAAAGCAATTAAATGCACGCAATTGCAAATTTTATTTTTGTATTTTGTTGTAATGGATATTCTGTTAGTAGCAGGTGTTTTAATTTTGGAAATGTATAATATAATCTCTCAAGATGGGCTAACTGAAATGGTAGAAATAAATTTTATACAAACTTCTATACTAGCAATGATAAGCTCTGGAGCTATTATAATGACTATTGTAGTTATTCTGCTTAAGAATGAATTCATAGAAAACTTTTATAATATCAGCTCCGCTCTACATTATACTGTGTGGGTAGTAGTCGCAGCAGGACTTATATTAGCGTTAGAATCAGGGATTTCTATGGCAATCTCTCCTGATATAGCTGGGGATATTGAACTTAAGGAATTGGGACATATATTGTCGCCTCTTATTGTGTATATGGTATTTATCTCACCCATACTATCAGAATGCGTATTTAGATATGCTATTATGTCCTGTAAATTCCTTAACCAATATGTTGCATTGGTCGTGAGTATTTTATTATTCGTAGGCGTGCAGTCCTCCGGTGACTTTAACCAAATGTTAATACTTTTACCAGCAGGTATCATACTTGGCTATACTTATCTAAAAACCAGAAACCTTTGGTATACTATTGGAATTCATATACTTTATTGTATGTTAGGAACTATTCTGATAGGTATATAGTTTTTAATTGTATGGTAGAGATGTTAAAGGTTCTAGGGTTTATAAACTAGAATCTTTAATCTTACCCAATTATTATTTTTATAATAATGATAATTCCCCTACTCATAAATATAAGGCAAGGCACCTCAGTCCCTCACCTTATATTAATTTTATTTATTCCTTTCAAAAAGTTCGACTAATGTTGGCAATGGAAGAGAATAATTTTCTAAAAAAGCCTTAGGCACACGCTGTTGACCAACTGCCCCTGTCATAACAGCTTTAGCTTCATCTCGGAATTTTTGCCATCTAATTAAATGATACATAAACCTATTATAACTGCCGTCTATACAACGGATTACATGGAACTCTGTTGATCCGAATCCTAAATTATTCTGTAAGTTACTCACTATTGCAGCCTTACCATTTTCCATACAAGGGGTAATTTTTGCAAATATAATATCTCCTTCCTGAAAATTTGTATAACCTTTTTTTACTTTAAGTAAAGCTTCTGTTAAAGGGCTAGTAATTTCACCTTTCAACTCAGAGACAGATGCCATTGGAACAAATGTAACTTCAGTTTCATCGCTTAATTCATTAGTGGACACTTTCTTTGGATTGATGGTACATACATCTTTCAATAATTTTTCCTCCCAAGTATCCAAACTAATTTTATGTTCATTTCGCCAATTTTTTGTAAGCTCGCCAGTGAAAGCCATATGCAGTATAGCAGTTTTACGATTATCAAAGCTATCCATTGCCTGTTGTATAATAGTTTTAACTTTATCTAGTTTAGCAAATAAACTTTCGATTCGATTAACAATTCTAGTTTGCTCGTCAAGTGGTGGTAGTGGAAACGGTAGTTGCTTTAATACTTCACTATTAACTTGTAAAAATGTAGTACCTGTAGCTTTTTCATACAATTTTGGTTCAAAATTTAGATAGTAGTAACGAATTAACTCTTTTGACAAATAACTTGAACGTATAGCAGCAACTCCTCTACCTAGACAGTATATCCCATCACTGTATATAGGTTGTCCTAATGTTGCACGAATTGATAAGATTACATCACTAGATTGAGAAAGTTTAGTAGGAGCTTTAGTATATCTACTTATTCGTGGAAATAGTACCCCCATATCTGAGGCCCCGCCTATAAGGCCTATACCATCAATATTGTTATTGCTTGTGTCAACACCTTTAGGAGATTGCCCCATAATTATGTCAAGTACAGCAACAGATTTTACCCAAACCCAATTATCAGGTACAGCATAAGGTTGCTCATGCTCAGGAACTAAGGCTAATTTTAATTTTTCATCCAAAGAAAGCGTAACTTTTTTCTTCGCCATATTAAACCTCCTTAATAGACAAAAGTTCATCTCTAACATCATTGAAAATAGCCACAGCTTCTTCTAGTTCAGCAATAATATCCAAAATGCTATCTAAAGGGTCCGGCAAATCATCGTAATCAAGTAAGCTATCATCTTTAATAAGACCTAAATCCAAGCTATTATTTTTTTTAGTAATTTCCTCCCTAGAAAAATAGCTCCACCTATCATCATCCACCGCCTGCCTGTCCTCAGCAAGAAAAGCGTCCTTAAATTTATCAAAATGCTGCACAGTTAAAGGATTACTTTTCCCTAGGGAAGGCATATTAGTGCGCATATCATAAAACCAAACGCCAGCAGTATTATCTATATCATCAACACCACGAGTAAAAAACAGAACATTAGTTTTAACACCTGTCGCATACTCAAAAATACCAGTAGGAAGCCTTAACACAGTATGTAAATTACATTTCTCCATTAAATCTTCCCTAATTTTAGCTCCATCCCCATCTGCAAATAAAACATTATCAGGCAATACAACACCAGCTCTAGCTTTGCCATTAGTTTTTAAACTGCGGTAAATATGTTGCAAAAAGTTT
>MDSP01000291.1_pt1 | contig 10784 bp, 8 predicted proteins | sample 1005811 | NCBI WGS metagenome assembly MDSP01 (sample SAMN05526596, study PRJNA338239) | gut metagenome | isolation source: stomach gut content | host: Naso elegans | place: Saudi Arabia: Red Sea | collected 2011-04
CTCAGCCCCTGTCTGCTTGAACATGTTGCAGTGCCTGCAGTCATTGTGGACCTGATGGACATCCACCACGGCTCAGCCGCAGGTCAGTCTGTGGTTTGCATTACTAGAGGGCAGCCCACTCCTGTGGTGGAGTGGTCCAAGTCCTTTTGAACGTTGTAACGTATAGTTAGTTTTAATTTTATTTACTATTTGTACTTTTTCACTTTCTGAGTAAGCAAAATGCGTGTGCTTCTTAGTGTTGATTTCATATAGCGGTGTTTCGGCTATATATATTTTGCCTTCTTCAATAAGCGTAGGCATCAACGTATATATCATAGTTAAAATCAATGCTCTAATTTGGTAACCGTCAACATCTGCATCAGTACATATAATAACTTTGTTCCATCTCAGGTTATCTAAATTAAATGTATTTAGCTCTTTGCTATGTTTACAATCAATTTCTATTCCGCAACCTAAAACTTTTAACAAATCAACTATTATATCACTTTTAAATATTTTATCATAATCAGATTTTAAGCAATTTAGAATTTTCCCTCGGACTGGCATAATTCCTTGAAACTCTGCATTTCTCCCCAACTTGCATGAGCCAAGAGCCGAATCCCCTTCCACTATATAAAGTTCTCTAATTCCTCTGTCTTTTGTACGACAGTCAACAAACTTTTTTATTCTATTACTTATATCTATACTTCCACCTAATTGCTTACGAACGTTGATACGTGTGCGTTCTGCTTTTTCTCTGCTTCGCTTGTTAATTAGTATTTGCTTTGCAATCTTTTCTGCTTCTTCTCGATTTTCAATAAAATATACATGAAGATAACTTCTTATGAAATCTTGCATCGCTTCTGCAATAAATTTATTTGTAATAGATTTTTTAGTTTGATTTTCATAACTTGTAATAGTTGAAAATGAATTTGTCACTAGTATTAAACTATCTTGTATATCTACAAATGTAATTCTCTTTTCATCTTTTGTGTATAAGCCTTCTGATTTGATGTACTGATCAATGCTATATATTAGAGCGTTTCTTACTGCTCTATCTGGCGAACCCCCGTATTCCAAAAAGCTTGAGTTATGGTAATATTCTAGTAAGTTTGTCGTATTACAAAACGTCAGTGCTATTTGAAACTTTAATTTGTATTCTGGACGATCTGGACTATCTTGTCCTCTTGTTTCGGTTTCTAACAACAGAACATCTGTAAATTCTTCACCTTTTGAAATTTCTTTAACGTACCCTTCTATACCTTCTGGGTATATATAAGTTGTAGTGGATTTTGCTATTTCATCAGTAAAAATAAATTTTAAGCCTTTATTTACTACAGCCTGTCTTTTTAAAATGCTATGAAAATAATCGCTACTTACGTTTATATCTGTAAATACTTTGTTGTCTGGCTTCCAGTGAATTTTAGTTCCTGTATTAGTACACCCTGTCGATGTCTTTTTTAAGCCACCAATATTTTCACCACGCTCAAAATGTAGTTCATAACAATTTCCTGCTTTGCAGACTTTTACGTCCATATACTCTGAACTATATTGAGTTGCACAAGCACCTAAACCATTTAAGCCCAAACTAAATTCATAGTTTTTTCCTTCGTTCGTATTATATTTACCACCTGCATAAAGTTCACAAAAAATTAAGTCCCAGTTGTAACGTTCTTCTTTTGGATTATAATCAAGAGGCATTCCACGCCCTTCATCTTCTATTGTTATCGCATGATCGTTATGTAATGTTACGTTTATTACATTACCATAGCCCTCTTTTGCTTCGTCAATAGAATTTGATAATATCTCAAATATCGAATGTTGACACCCTTCAATTCCATCAGAACCAAATATAACTCCTGGTCTGAGCCGTACTCTGTCCGCCCCTTTTAGAGACGATATACTTTGGTTTCCATACTCATTTTTATCCATTTTCATCACCCACAATTATATTTTCTGTCTATACTCTAATATAAAACACTAGGAGTTGTCAAGGAATCAATCAGCCAAATACACTTCTGGAGCTTGTGGCTCATAGCCATTTAGTTCAACTTTTACTTCTTTTATAAATATATCTTGTTTTGGTTGATAATCACTGTCGAGTTCTGTCGTACCAAAGTTGTCGATAACTTCCATACCAGATATTACCTTGCCAAATGCACTATATTGACCATTTAAATGTCTTGCATCTTGCGTTAAAATAAAAAATTGTGAACCTTCAGTGTTAAAATCTTGTCCTCTTGCCATAGACACAGTTCCTCTAGTCAAGCTTATGCTATTGCTTGTCCCATTATACTTACATTCGCTTTCGATGTAATAACCAGGGTAACCATATCCATCTCCAATCGGGTCACCTGCTTGAACGAAATATCCTGGGATAATTCGACTTACAAATGTATATTCATAAAATCCTTGGTCTGCCAAATCCAAAAAGTTGTTTACTGTGTTCGGTGCTTGTGAGGGGTATAGCTCTATAACTACTTCTTTGTTGTTACTAAATACTACTGTTACAACTGGGTAATTGTTTGACTTGCCAATATTAAATGCAAATAGTGTATCTTTAAATAAATACAACGAAACCACTATTATACTCATCAAACATATACTCATAAATATTTTTTTCATAATTTAGTCCATCCTTAATTTCAAAAATTCATTTGATATTATGGACGCACTTTTTATATTTTATACAAAAACCCTCCAAATTTTTATAAAATCTGGAGGGTTAGTTATATTATTCTTCTTCACCAAAAAATAGCGTGTGAAATTCTTCCACAACTTTATCATATTCTTCGTCTGACTCAATGTCTGCTAATTCAACATCATCTGTTTCCGCATTTTCATGATAACGATAAATAAATATTTCATCACCATCTTCTTCGTTTTCTGGTGAAATAGCGATATACTCTTGGTCGTCTACCTCAAATACTCCTATTACATCGCAAGCTATTTCTTTATCATCATCTTCAAAAGTGATATAAATAGTGGCTTTTTCTCCACATCCGCAATCGTCACCGCATCCTCCGTGATTTTCATGTTCATGATGTCCGTGTCCGCCACATCCGCATTCGTGTTCTTTTGACATTTTAAATGTCTCCTCTCAAAAAAATTATTTTATTCCTAGAAAGTATTTCCACTTATCTTTTAAATAATACAAGTGTCACCATTTTTTATTGCTCGTCATATAATTATTGTATGCGAGGGGGTCAAATTTATGAAAAAACTAGCATTTTTGTGTGCATTATTCATCTCTAGTACAGTGTTCGGAGCAACAACCTACAACGGAATTGATGTAAGTAAATGGTCTGGTACTATCGACTTCACATCTGTAAAAGACGATAATATTGATATAGTGTACATTAGAGCAGCATATGGTGGGAGTTATGAAGACCCAAACTTTTCAACTAACTATACTTCTGCCAAAGATGCTGACCTAAAAATTGGATTTTATCACTATATTACTGCAACCTCAACTAGTGAGGCTGAAACTCAAGCTGAATATTTTTATAACCTAATTAAAGACAAAGACCAAGATTGTGTACCTGTTATGGACTTTGAACTTACAGGACTTTCTGACTCAGATGCAAATGAAATAGCCGAGGCATATTTAAGTAAACTAGAATCACTTATGAGTATTACGCCTATGATTTATAGTAACGAATCAACAGTTGCTGACGTATTTGATTCATCACTTACAAAATACTTACTATGGATAGCCGAATATGGTGTTACTGAGCCAAAAAGTACTGGCAACTGGGACACTTGGGACGGCTTTCAATATAGCGATACTGGTAGTGTAAGCGGTATTTCTGGAAACGTCGACATGGATTATTTTAAAGATACAGTATTTATCGACTACAGCTCAAGTTCATCTACTTCTACTACCTCTACTACTTCAACTAGTTCTTCTACTAGCAGTTCTTCTAGTAGTTCTTCAACCGTTACTTATACAATCAAACGTGGAGATACGTTGTCTAGTATAGCAAAGAAATATGACACAACTGTTAACAAAATATCAGAACTTAATAATATTTCAAATCCTGATTTAATATATTCAGGCGAAACATTAATAATTTCGGAATAATTTGTCAAAAAAGAGGGCGATTATGCGTCGCCCCTAAAAAAATATTTTTCATATAAACTACTTTAAAATTTGTTGCTCCCTAAAATACTCTTTTTACTGCTCGTTCTTTTTTCTTGCTCTTTTTAAATTCATACATTCGTTCATCAGCTAATGCAATAATAGACATAGTGTCAAGCTTTCTAGTTTCGTGGACACTAACTATTCCATAACTTACAGAAGTCTCATATTGCTTATTGTAACGCTCTTTTACTAGATTTACATCAGCATACACTGATAACGTACAACGTGTTGGTTCATACTCATCTTCACCTGTTCCAACAATCAAAAATTCGTCCCCTCCAAGCCGTACAATCAATGTATTTTGAAAGTTTCGCTTCAACAAATCAGTAACTGTTAATATATAAAAATCACCTTCATTATGTCCAAAATTATCATTTACAGTTTTTAAGCCGTCCATATCTATAAACGCCACATAAAAATTTATTTTATGCTCTTTATAAAATTCAATACGTTCTATCCCTACTTCTCGCAAATATAATCCTGTAAACGAATCTTTGTGCACTGTACGATTAAGTTCTTTTATACGTTCTTCTTCTTCACGAACAAGCCCTTCATATTTTTCAAATTGTTTAACTTCTAAGTGTAATGTTGCAAAAATATAACTGTATATAATGGCAACTAAAAATCCAATAATTGTAACAATACCTACTTTAAGATTTAACACAACTATTCTAGTATCGTCTATGTGAATTGCATTATCTATATTAACTATCACTAGTGCATATGCAAATACAACTAACAAAATTTTGCATGCTAATTCCAAACTTTGCTTGTGTGATAATAATATATCAATCTTTTCTTTGGGGATTGTATGTTTTAAAAATATAATTTGAAGTGTTGCTGGAACTAATGTTGAAATAGTTGTAATAAGCCGCATGTCAATTGCATTTCGTTGATTTAATATACTATCATTTGTTATAAATGCAATTAGTGCAACAACGACAAGCCCTATTGCATACATATTAATATTAAAACATAATGCTCCAAAAAAACATATTAATAAATTTTTCTTGTAAATATAAGAAAACTGCATAGTATAACATGCTATATAAAACAATATTGGGTCATAATTGTTAAATAAAAATATATGAGGTACTATAAACATTATACAATTTATTAGACTTGTCATGATTATAATTTTACCTATTTCCATCGTAGGCACATACAAATAAGACAAGTAACTAAACATAGCATAGTTATATATTAATAGTAGCAAAAAGAAAATTAATGTGCTTAAATCGGACATACTCTCCCCTCCATTTCAGCATAAAATTTATCTTTATCTTTTCTCATTATAACGTCAACTCGTTCTAATATTTCATCTAGTCCTTGTCTTGCCTCACTATAAGTAACTAACAACTCCCCAATGCTTGCCGACACCCTAAAAAGTGATTCCAGTTCGTTTTCTTCTTCAATAGCAGTTCTTATTCTTTGAGTTACTTGTTTCAAATTTTCTTCTGATGTATTTGAAATAAACACCAAAATCTCATCTCCACCAGTTCTTCCTGCAACATCTTGGCCATTTTCACGTATACTTGTTCTTGTTGCATGTGCGATTCTCTTTATAAGCCTATCCCCTGCTTCATGCCCATAAGTATCATTTACAAACTTTAACCCATTAATATCAATAAAAATTATCCCGTGTATCACATCTCCTTTTATAACTTCCATCAAGGCTGACTTTATACAATTAATAATATACATTTTATTATATAAGTTGGTTAGTTCGTCCTTAGTTACTCGTGTCACAATTTGTTCTCTTTGGTCACGTAGTTCATTATAAAAAACTTTTGCCTCTGTAGTTTTTCGGCGATATACATCTATTCCTGCACTATCAACAGTGTGATACAATACTGTATAGTATAATATCATGTTAAAACATACTGTAGCCATAACCATCAATATTTGTTCCACATATGTATACTCTAAAATTATAACAAACTCATCAAACCCAACTTGCAATGTAAGTAATATCGCTAACACAGAAATCATATCCGCATAACCTTTTGAATTTACAATTCTACGTAAATTGTTCATTCCCAAAGTTTTAATAGTAAAACCTGCAATAACTGTTAATATTAAATACATTAATATTATAACTTGTATTCGTAAATCAACTTGTGTAAAAGCTTGTGTTGTTGACACTCCATAAGCATATGTCACAAATTTAATCATGCCCAAAAAGACTGTACTCATATTTACTATTATATAAGTTGAAATACATAAAGCAATACGCATCGTTGCCCCCAAATACATACACTCTATCACAAGCAATGCTAATCCCACCGAATAAAAGTAATAGTGTGGTATATCCAACAAATATATACCAGTATATACACTAGCATTTATAACCCCAAATATAATATTTCTAATATAGTTAATACTTGATTTTTCAGAAATTATCCTCTGTGATATCGAAAGAGCAATTGCACTATATGCTATTTGAACCATAAGTGCAAATAACCCTAATATCAAATCTAGGCTTATCATAAAATCGCCTCCTTTTCCTATTGCTTTAAAAAAAAGAGAGGATATCCCTCTCTATATTTCATTGTATTCAGCTTCTAAAAATTTGAATACATCTTCTTCTGGCATAGGCTTACTAACTAAATATCCCTGTAGTATATCACAATTGTATTGTTCTAAGTAATCAAGTTGAGCAGGCTCCTCAACACCTTCAGCAACTACTTCAAGCTCCAGTTCATGTCCTAAACTTATTATTGAACCAACTAGATTTTTTCTAGTTGTACCGATGTCATCAACGAATGTCTTTTCAATTTTTAGTATATCTATAGGAAATTGTTTTAAATATTTTAGTGATGAATATCCTGTACCAAAATCATCTAACGCAATAATTAATCCCATATCTTGTAGTTTTCTAATTTTTTCAGTATTTTCTTTCATGTTAGTCATTAGTATTGTTTCTGTAATTTCGATATGAACTTTTTTTGTATCAACACTTGTTTCTTCAAGTATCGTGCTGATAGTTTCCACAAAGCCATCATCGCTTATTTGCACCCCTGATATATTAACCGCAACATGTAAATCGTGATAACCAGCATTTTCAAGCCTATTTATAAAACAACAAGCTTCCCTAAACACAAATTCACCCATAGGTATCATTAGCCCAGTTTCTTCCGCACTTGTGATAAACTTAAATGGAGGTATAATTCGCCCATCTGGCTTGATCCATCTAATTAGTGCTTCAAACCCGATAACTTTGCTATTTGATAAACTCACTTGTGGTTGATAATAAAGTGAAAACTCATTGTATTTTAAACCTTCTCTAAGGTCACTTTCCATATAAATTCTTTCCAGTACGTCTTTTTTAAAGCTTGAGTGGAAAAACATATATTTACGTTTACCTTCTGCTTTAACTTTATGCATTGCAAGGTCTGCATTGTTAAACAGTCTTTCAAAGTCGTTCCCATCTGTTGGATACATAGCGATACCCGCACTATATGTCATTCCAAAGTTAGCTTCTTGTATAGAAAACGTTGGTTCAATTGCTTTTGTAACCAATTTCATAAAGTCTTGTACTTCTTCTTTTGATTCAATATCTTCAAGCAAAATAATGAATTCATCGGCAATTAAATGTCCAACTATAAATCTTGACTGCTTTATACTAGTTAATCTGTTTGCTATTTCTTTTAAAATAACATCTCCGTATTTTCTACCAAACGAGTCATTAACAAATTTGAAGTTGTCTATATCAAAATGTATAAGTGCCATAGTATTGGTACGATTTTCTTTGAAATAGCGTACAAAATACTCTTGATTTGGAGTTTGTGTCACTGGGTCATACAACGTATCTAGCATTTTTTCTTCAGCAACTTTATCCTCATTAATATCTGCAACAGCGGCAAGTATATTTATAATGTTTTCTTCATTTGTTGGGTAGTATTTTAAGATAAAATATATCCATACCCAGCCTTTTTGAGGGTGATGATATTTACATTCTATACCATATTCAAGGCTTTTAACTTCCATAGCTTGATTGTGATATTCCGCCATTTTAGCCCAAGAAATATTGTCTATCATTTCAGCATCTAGTTGAACAGGTTGGTCATATCCAAGCAAATCTTTTACCGCTTCTGTTGCCATAATATCTATTGTCTTGTTTTGTACACAATCATATTTTGAAAGTATAATTGGTGCTTCCTCATCTATCATTTCATAGGTATTATAAAATCCTTCGTTTGCTATTAAACGATTGTAGTATTCTTGAAGTTCGGCTTCTGTTTCTTCAAGACCTGAACGCAATTTTTTAATATATTTATTTGTGTGTCTAGGAATAAGGTTATATTTTTTCACATCTATAGCTGACAACTCTATCTCTTGTGTATTATAATTTTGATCTAGTGTGCACACTGCGTATATGCGTTGCTCCTGCCCTATTTCAAACGTCAAGTCTATACTTTTTTTGTTTGTTTGTTGACCTATTTTTTGCAGTAGCTGTGTAATTTTTGATTTGTTACTTGCAATAAGTAAATCAGCAATATTTAGCCCTATTAGCTCCTCATCATTAAGCTCTAATCTATCTTTTGCATACTTATTAGCTGCTATAATCTGTCCCTCGTAATTTAACTTTAAAATAATTACCTCTTCTAATTGATTTACACTGTTATTATCCATTGCTATTTCCCTCCTTCTATTTGCCTTCCCACTAAATATACACCTATGATTTTTGATAAAAACACTAGAGAATTTATAGTTTTTGGCTCCCATTCGCTAGTTTCGGTGCATTTATCATAGCCGATTACAAGATTTATATTATTGCCTTTTTTAATAGAGCAATTTAACATAGATTTTGTATTGTCTTCTTCAAAAATACCTTCTACACCTTTATCAGTTGTAAAAAGCCCAATACCTTTCTCATCATACTTATCTATGATCACTTTTGCGTATTCAAATGATACTGGCTCTGCATTAGAATGTGGTATTCCTTCTTTGCACCATTCATGCTGGTGGAAAAACATGTTTGTTTTTGGATCTAATCTCATTACATAACATCTATCTATCTGAAAAAGCTTGCTTATAGCTTCAAATGCTTGATTTATAGAATCATTTATATCATGACTATCGTATAACATCTGAAAAATACTAAAACATATTTTTACATCTATAAATTGCCCACTGTTTCTTTTTATTGTTTCAAAACGTGTTATATGTGCTTCGACGCTATCAATATCCAGTTTGCTATCGTAAATTGCATATTGATTTTTTCCATGTCGTTTTGCATTGTACATTGCAATATCTGCTTTTTTTGATAATTGCTTAAATGTGTCGCCATCTCTTGGATAACATGCAACGCCTATACTTGCCGAAATTTCATACGTAGTAGTACCGTCTGAATATGTGTTGTTAAAAGCCGAAATAATTTTATCTAACCTATCAGCCAAAACTGTTTCAAGCTTAAAGTTTTTTAAAAATACTAAAAATTCATCTCCACCTATCCTTGCCACTATATCAACTTCCCTAAAGATTTCTGTCAGTCGTTCGGCAAGTGTTGTTAAAATTAAATCGCCATAAGCATGCCCCAAATTATCATTTATTGACTTAAAATTGTCTATATCTATAAGCAGTAAGTAACATGTTCCTTGTACAAAATTTCCTTTTAATAAATCAGTAATTAAGTCCTCAGCAGTAACTTTATTATAGCAACCTGTAAGCAGGTCACGTTCTGATCTAAATCTATATTTTACTTCAGCATCAATATCTTTTACTATACCATATGCTTTAACAGGCTTGCCATCTTTGAAAGTTATATCATACAACACACTTACCCAAGGAGCTTTTCCTGTTGGAGCTAAAAGTCTAAAATCAAATATAGATACTTCACCATTTCTCATACTATCTACAAAATCTTGAAATACTTCCACGTCTTTGTCAATAATTCTTCTTTCTAGGCACTCTTGCGTAGTTAAAACCGAATATGGCTTTGACATAAAAAAATCTTTATAAAATGTTATAATATCTTTTTCTACGTCGTAATCAAAAAATCCATTTTTACAAAGCATAACCATTATATTAGTAAGAGACTGTCTACCCCCCACTCCGTCAAACTCATCTACTTGTTCTTTTACGTCAAGAAAAATAGTACTTTCCGAAATCATATCAACACAATATATATATATCGCTGTATCATTACAATAATAAAAGTTAATTATATATTGATTTTCTTCGTCAGTAACGTTAATAGCTACTTTATCTTGAATACCAGTATTAAGATGATATTTTAATTTGCAATGCTCATTTATATAAACTTTTTTATCCTCATGATCTAAAAAAGATTTTAGGCTACAATGTTGGGGCAATTCTGCAAAATAGCCTATACTATCATTCAAAATCTCACAAGAGTTGCGTACCATACTTAGCACTGCAACTGCTTGATGTTTTTTCTTAAACATATCTTTATTTAATTGTTTAGACACCATACAAATCCCTTTCCTATCTAGCCCACATATATTGCAATAGATTTTGCTAGAAATATTAGTGTATTTATAGTTTTTTCATTCCATTTATTTATTGGTGTGTATCTGTCAAATCCAATTATTAGCGTCATTTTTTCATCAATTTTCATGGAACACTGTAACATAGCTTTTATTCCTTTGTCTGGAATAGACTTCCAAAATTTATCTTGTAAATTCATAGACGTATC
>MDSP01000292.1_pt1 | contig 10757 bp, 5 predicted proteins | sample 1005811 | NCBI WGS metagenome assembly MDSP01 (sample SAMN05526596, study PRJNA338239) | gut metagenome | isolation source: stomach gut content | host: Naso elegans | place: Saudi Arabia: Red Sea | collected 2011-04
CAAGAGCAGTCTGGACATATCTATATATCCGTCCGAAGCCAGTATCAACGCCGTCCAGCCCTTGTCTTCATCCTGCACATTTACATCAGCGCCCTTATCTAACAGCTCTTTAACTTTTGCGGTGTCGCCGTTGTATGCGGCTTGTATCAATTCATTATCAGAATATTTTACGTTTAAATCTGTTTTAGCGCCGTTATCACGGAGTAATTGAGCTATCTCTGTATTTCCGTTTTCCTCAGCCTTCATCAGTGCAGTTTCGTAATCATCATTCTGTATATTGACATCAGCGCCGTGTCCCAAGAGGAGTTTTACAATATTCATATTTCCGAAGTACGCAGCGTTTATCAATGCCGTATAGCCGTAAGTATCCTGCAGATTAACATCGGCGCCGCACTCCAATAGGAGTTTCACAACATTCTCATGCTCCTCCTCTACAGCGTGCATCAATGCCGTTTCGCCATCACTATCATGAGCATTGACATCGGCGCCCTTGTCTAAAAGCTCTTTGACTTTTGCGGTGTCGCCGTTGTATGCAGCTTGTATAAGTTGTTCATTCATAATATGCTCCTTCATGGTACTCATAATATTCTCTTTCTGCGGGATTTGCTCTTGTTTCCATTAGCGGCTGCACTATAGTTAATGCCGTCCTGCCGTTGTTGTCTTGTATAGTTACGTCTGCGCCCTTATCAATCAACTGTCTGCCCAAATCCGTAAATCCCTGCTCCAAAGCCAGCATTAATGCCGTTTCCCCTCTGTTATTCTGTATATCCACGTCAGCTCCGTTATCCAAAAGCAGCTGCGCTATATCAATATGCCTGAAGCATACAGCATACTGTAATGCCGTCCAGCTGTATGTGTTTTGCAAATTAATATCAGCTCCATTGTCTAAGAGCAGTCCGGCTATATCGGTATATCCTTTATTGGCGGCGTACTGCAATGTTGACCTGCCGGCGTTGTCTTGTATATTTACGTCTGCGCCTTTATCAATTAATTGTTTAGCTATATCTGTAAAACCCCACCTCAAAGCCAGCATTAAAGCCGTATTTCCGTCGTCGCACTGCATATTCATGTCAGCTCCGCGTGCCAAAAGCAGTTCTGCCGTGTCCGCATCCCCTCTGGACGCAGCCGACATCAGAGCTGTGTTTCCGTAATTATTTTGAGCATTTATGTCAGCGCCCTTATCCAGTAATTGTCCTATTATATCCGTCAAACAATTCTCCAAAGCCAGTATTAATTCCGTTTTTCCTCTGTCGTTCTGTATATTTACTTCTGCGCCGTGTGCCAAAAGCAGTTCCGCAATGTCTGCGCGTCCGTTCAGCAAAGCCGATGTCAACGCCGTCCAGCCGTTATCAGTCTGTGCATTAATGTCAGCGCCGCGCGCCAAGAACAATTCCGCCATATCCGAATTTCCTCTAACTGAAGCCGACATCAATACCGTACCGCCGTTATTATCCTGCGCATCTACATCCGCACCCTTATCCAAGAGCAATTTTACCGTATCGGTATGCCCGCGTATTGAAGCCAGTATCAAAGCCGTGTTGCTGTCGTCAGCCCTAGCGTTGACATCAGCGCCGTGTGTTAAAAGCATTTTTGCAGTATTGGACTCGCCCGCTCTCGAAGCCAGCATAAGCGCCGTGTAGCCGCAGTTTCCCTGCACATTGACATCAGCCCCATTATTCAAGAACAGCTCGACAATATCCGGAAACCTATAAGCCGCTATCAGGGCTGTAGAGCCGTCGTCAGCCCTAGCGTTGACATCGGCGCCCCGCTCCAAGAGCATTTTTGCAGTATCTGCATGCTCGTATGCCGCTGCAAACATCAATACTGTTGCGCCGTCGCTGTTTTGTACATTTATATCCGCACCCTTATCTAGGAACAATCCCGCTATATCGGTACGCCCGTTTTGCACAGCTGCAAGCAATGCCGTCCAGTCGTCTTTGCCTGTAATGTTAATATCAGCACCCCGCTCCAAGAGCATTTCCGCCGTATCTATATGTCCATATGCCGCCGCAAACATCAGGCTTGTATACCCGTCTGTATTTTGTATATTTATATCCGCACCCTTATCCAAGAACAATCCCGCTGTATCGGTACGCCCGTTTGCCGAAGCCGTTATCAGCGCCGTCCAGCCCTCATCCTCTTGTATATTGACATCGGCGCCACGCTCCAAGAGCAGTTTTGCCGTGTCTGTATGCCCGCATATCGACGCAATCATTAACGCTGTTGCACCGCCGGGAGCTTGCACATTGACATCGACACCGCTGTCTAACAGAGTTTGCACCTTATCCGTATCACCGTAGTTTGCCGCTAGAAAAAACTCCGTCGCAATGTCGTTAGTCTCAACCTGCTTATCGATACAGCACCCTTCGGGCAGTACATAAACCGAAAACTCTTGACTGCCGTACGCTGCACCGCTGTTCATTACACAGCACATCAGCAAAAACAATAAATATCTCATACTCGCTCCCCAGTATTAAAAATTATTTAGCGCCGCAGCTTTTTAGTAATTCCGCTATGTCGGTGTGCTCATAGTCCGTAGCGATTGTCAGAGCTGTGCCGTTGCCTGCTTTGATACCGGTGTCAGCGCCTTTGTCTAAGAGTAATCGCACTATATCTGTATAGCCGTACTGCGAAGCATAGTATAGTGCTGTACAACCGCTATTGGCTTGTACATTTATATCATCGCCATTATCCAGTAATAATTTTACTACATCTATGTGTCCGTTAGCTGCAGCCGGCAACAATGCCGTACCGCCGTCTATGGGTTGTAAACTTATGTCGGCGCCATTATCCAGCAATAACCGCACCGTGTCCGTATGTCCGTATTGCGAAGCTATTACCAGTGCTGTCACGCCGTTATTAGCTTTTGCATTGACGTCGGCGCCTTTGTCCAATAGCAATCTCACTATATCAATATACCCTTTACTCGAAGCAAATATCAATGCCGTGCCTCCAGCCATTTCCCGCATATTAACATCGGCTCCGCGCTCCAAGAGCAGTTTTACAATATCCGTGTACCCGTTAACTGAAGCAAGTATCAATGCCGTGTCGTTGTCTTCGTACTGCATATTGACGTCAGCTCCGTTTTCTAATAGCTCTTTAACTTTTGATACATCGCCGTTTCGCGCCGTATTTATAAGTGCAATATCAGAATACTCTTCATTGTGTTTTGAGCTTTCCACAGCGCCGTGTTTGCGGAGTAATTTCGCAATCTCTTTATGCCCGTTTTGCGAAGCGCTATGTAATGCCGTAAGACCGTCAATATCTTGTATGTTGACATCGGCGCCCTTGTCCAGCAGCAATCGCACTATCTCCGTATATCCGTTCTGCGAGGCGATGTACAATGGTGTTGAGCCGTCTTTTATCTGAATATCAATATCAGCGCCGTAGTCTAGGAGCAGTTTTGCAATATCCATATGTCCGTTTTGCGAGGCTATATAGAGCGCCGTTCCGCCGTCAATGGATTGTATATTGGGGTCAGCTCCTTTATCCAGCAACAACTGCACCGTGTCGGTGTGTCCGTTTTGAGAGGCGATATACAATGGTGTCGTGCCGTCTTTTATCTGAATATTAATATCAGTGCCATGGTCTAGGAGCATTTTTGCAATATCCGTATGCCCTTTTTGCGCAGTAATATATATAATAAACGGGTCGCTCACTGCGTCAGCGCCATACTCCAATAATAACCGCACTGTATCGGTATGCCCGTTTTGCGAGGCTACAAACAACGCCGTCGTGCCGTCTTGAGTCTGTATATTGACAGCAGCTCCTTTATCCAATAACAATCTTACAATATCGGTATGCCCTACCTCTGAAGCCAGCATTAATACCGTTACACCGCCGTCGATTTGCGTGTTGACATCAGCGCCGTTTTCCAAAAGCTCTTTTACCTCTGAAATATCGCCGTTGTATGCAGCTTGTATAAGTTGTTCATTCATAGAATACTCCTTTTTGTGTGTCATTTTTTAATTATACCACAGAATACAGAAATGTCAATAAATATAGAGTGCATTGTTAGATAAAAAATCAAGCGGAGAAAGAGCATTAAGCGGAGGATTTAGAATTAATACGGGATGAATGTAAAGAGCGCCCACCCGCCCAGCGGCATCACGATTATGCTAGCGACTAGGACTATGTAAAATATCGTGCGTTTGGGGCGGTAGCGGATACCGGCTCTGTCGTTCGGGTGCTGGACTGCGAAGGAATCGGCGGAGCGTATTCTGTATGCGCTCAGCACATCTTTGTCGTCGTTTGTGGCAGGAAGCCAGCCGTCGCGGAGTTTGCGCCTTATGAATCCTTTATTATAAATAAACCACATCACAATATTAAAAATAAAAGCTGTCAGTATGCCTACGACAAAATAGATAAAGCCGAAGACGTTTTCGCCTCTGTATAAAGGCACGAAAAACCCGAAAAACATATTCGTCCAAGAAAATCCCAAAGGCGCTGTCAGCCACTCTTTGGTGTAGGGGTCGATTAGTGTTACAGTCATAAACACCTCCGTATTTAATTTTACCGTCTATATTATATTAGACAAAATTGCGCTTGCTGTCAATATTCTATTGACTTACGGCGTAAAATATAGTACAATGTTGTTATAATATTTTAGGCGGTCTTATGAAAAGCATATTAAGCGTTTCTGTTATTCGATATTTAATACTGGCGGGATTGACCGCTCCTGTGCTGAGATATATCAGCTATCACTTTACTCCATTTACGGGAGTGGGGTTGAGATTTTGTTTCGGGAGCATTTTTTTGATGTTTCTGGCGATTAAAAACCACAGAAAAGACCTAGTTTACGCGGTCACCCACTACAAGGTAATGTTGATTCCTGTGGGGATTTCCATACTTGTAGCGACGAACATGACCAGTTTTATGGTGGCTTTGTCTTTGAGTTCTTCTTTTGCCGGCACTATCTTTAAGACGCTGGGAATGCCTATATCCATAGCTATGGCTGCTTTGGTGTATGCGGACGAAAGGTCTCGCGTGATGTCATTGAGGTTTGTCACGGGGCTGCTGGTCAGTTTTATGGGTATGGCGGTGTTTTTGTCGTCGAATGAATCTTCCGGCTATGCAAGTCCTTTCTTTTGGTTACCTTTGATTGTAAACGTTCATTGTAACTCTTAAATTTTATAGGTCAATAAGTCTTCTTCATGATCTTCATCTTTTTTTCCTTTTAAATTCCATGAAAGACCAAAACCAACAATGAATTTTCAAGTATTGTCTGTGTGTCTAAAACTTAATACTTCATATTTTATTTCTGTTTGCCACAGAACTAAATTAAAAACACACCAGTGAGTCACAGCGTCTCACTGGGCGACATGTTCATTTAATACTAATGTTAAAGAAGAAATGGGCTGAAATTTGTCCCAAACAAATTACTGTTTGTTAAAAACTGCAGAGTCAGCAGTTTTAGTAGAGTAGATTTACATGGTCATGAGGAATTAGTGAACTTTGGGCTGAGCACCACAGACAGAATCTGAAAGTCCAACAGTATTGAAATGGACTAATGCTTTGTTGCTGTTGGTCTTTTCATGAAATTTGTTCATAGTACAAAGAGTGTAACAGAAGGAACAGGCTTCAGGAGGGTCTTTTGGCAATGTTCAAATCTTTTTTCCATTATTAATGATGTCATTATTTCAGCTTTGTTGTTAAAGTAGATTAATGGTAATCAATTATCTGTTCAAAATGATAATGCGAACTACTATCCAGAAAAATTAGTTGAGAGTGATTAATAATTTTCTAAAGTATCATTTGATCAGTAAGAACCCAAATGTAGATGGAGCATTGCCAAAGGGTTTGGGTTTGGGTGGGTTTGACCCTCCTGAAGCCTTTTGCTTCTGTTACTCCTGTTGAGTTACTGAGTGCTGACACTTCATTTTTCTCATACATGTATTTCACTTACAAGTAATGATACACATGATTAATATTAAGGATGTCATCACTTTTTTCTCTCTCTGTAATGTAAAAATATTTTTTTAAAGGCTGTTAAAGCAACAATATGTGACTTTGACCACGACCCACAAACTTAACGATGCACTTTATACGTCGCACAAAACAGCAGTTTTAGTGAAATGGGATCATATTTTACAGAGAAAATGTCCTCTATTTGTCCACTGATGTCCAACGCCTATATAAGTTTGGTGTAATTCAAACCTGAGGGACGTTCAGTATTAATACATTTTGAGTAAACAAGCACAAAGCATTCAGCAGCAGCAGCAGCGAGGCTTGAGGCTCTGCAGAGTTGAGTGTGTCTTTGTAAGTGTTCGGAATAACACAATCCCTCTACTTTTTGCAGTAACGAGTAATGTAACTAACTACTTTTTCAGATTCAGTTACACCATTACAATTACTAACAGTTAAATCGGCTCGTAGTTACTTTTTTGTCAACAAACGCCGCCTGCTTCCTGGATTTTCTGCATTATGGTCGGTATACGGTGTACTCATGAAATGAGTAATGATGTGAAAATAGCCGACAACTTCAGAGGATTAAGGTGTGCAATCAAATTTATTCTGCTGTCCGCGCCTAAAATAATGTGTACATCAATACCAGTACTGAAGCAAAAAAAAAGGTAGCGCAAAAAATAATTTTTCCAAGTTACCTTTAACATGAAGTAACTTAGTTATCCAGTTACTTTTTGAGAGCAGTAACTAGTAACTGTAACTAGTTATTAATTTTCCGTATCTTGAGCATCACTGGTCTTTACATACGTCCTCACCGGGCCTTTAAAGACTGCAGCTCATTGACTTCAGTTCACTTTAGCTGATGGATGCTTGATACACCAACGTTACTATGGAAACACCTCCTCACTTCTTTGGCGTGTGTGAGCGCGCGCGGATCGCCGACAGGAACAGCAGCACTCTGCCACTGCAACACACTTGGGTAAGTTTGCTGTACTGACTTACAAAGCTGCTTTCTATCAGTCAGATGTACTCACATTTATTTACCATCTGATTTAAATTTTGATCTTTTGCTGAGTGTTTTCTGATAATAATGCAGCATATTTTCATTGTTATTTTTTGGGAGTAAAATTTGACTCTGCAACAAGAACCCTGGACCTGCCCGATCCTCCTGAAGTTCTGTTGCTGCTGGTTGTGAATCATTGAAAGAAGAAAGCTGGACTCCGCTGATCCTCCTGAAGTTCTAATATACCTGTTTCTTATTTTTCCTTGTAAAGTTGTCCATACATTATTATAAACTGTAACACTGGAATGTCTTAAATTTAATTTCCTGCTACTTTATCATATTGTGCAAATAATCATCATATTTTCATGTATTTATTGATGTATGTAATGACAGTTTTCATTGTATTTGTGTTGTAAACAAACAATAAACCTCAACTCTTGTGGTGTAATAGTAACACGTCCATCCACTGGGTGGAAGATTCCAGGTGCAAGTCCTGGCGAGAGTGAGTTGTTTGTTTGCCAGAAAACAAATGCAGTGTAATCAGTGAAAGTGATAACAACAGTAATCAGCTTTCTTAATGTAACAGAATGTTTGATCTCTCTTCTCCTTTATGCATTTTATGTTGTTTGTGATTAATGTTTCAGATTTTTTGCTGATGGAGTCCTGAACATGTCAGAAGGTCGGCTGTGTTTTGGTGTTTGTGGCCACAAAGATGCAGCAGCGTTACGTCGGCATCTCCCATCTGAGTGACGCACGACATACTCTGGATGCAGTGTGTCTCTGCTCTGGGGAACAACATCAGCTCAAGTTGTGGTGTTGAGGTATGTCAACTCTGTTTTTGTCCACACACACTGCGTGGGACTTTGGCTGAATTCAGTCCATATTATGTTTGTATGAGCTGCGTGTCTCCTGCGCTCAGTAACAACCAGGTCTGTGGTCAGCGCACTCTCCCCCAGTTTGTTTTAATCTTCGGCATCCACAGGGTTATTCAGAGCGACCAGGGTTGGAACTGTTCTTCTCATATGTTCGCTCAAGTCTTTAAACAACTTCAGGTGAAACACTCTTGGCCATCAGCCTGCCATGCACAAAGTCAGGGGGCGCTGGAGCATTTCCACCTGATGCTGAAATCACTGTTACCTGCGTTTTGCACAGAGATGGGAAAAGATTGGGAAGAGGGTTTGCTGTGGTTGATGTTAGCAGCCAGGGAGGTGACACAGGAGAGCACAGGCTTCAGCCCTAACAACCTGCTGTTTGTGCATAGATGAGAGCAACGCAACGTCACACAGAAGGACACGCCCCCTTCACGTCCCGTTTTGGGTGAAAACAAAAGGATCTGGACACTGGTGCCAGATTTAAAAACCTAGCGGAATCTTGCCTTAAAGCTGCTTCCTCACGTTGTGTACATCACATAACAAAAAAACCCAGAGTTACGATTTTCTTTACTTTGCAAACAAGTTCATGTCTTAAAAATGCACCCCTCACTGTGGCAGATGAACACAAATAAGGCTTAATATAATACATGCAGAGTAGAACACTATACTGCTACTACTAACCACTGATTGCGGTCTGCATGTATAACATTATGCTGTATTTGTGTTAATTTGCCTAGACAGTGCTGTAAATGATCCATTTTGAAGGCATTAGACTTTTTTGCATTATACAGCGGCCTCCCTCTTCAATTCTTTGATATTTAGGATGGAAGTATTACTGTTGTCTTTATTCATAGTATTCAATCACAGACATGTTGATCATAAAGAACAGGTGAATAAAATCAAACAGCAGGTGATTATTAATGATAGTTAAGGCCGTGAGCTGTGGCTCTGTGCCATATTATTGTATTGTATTGTTTTCTCAGCTTGCTAAAACCCCCCGAAGCAATTAGTTAACAATAATGCCACATTGTACAGACCACCAAAACAGCAAAATCAAGTGTTTTAATGGCAGAAAACATGTCAGAGGTGCATTACCTGGAGATTCAGTGAGGTAGTTGTATGTTGCAGGTGAGTTGGCAAGGGAGAGGATGGCTGCAGCTTGAAAGGAAATGAAGCGTTTCTATGACAGACGGGCTGAGCAGCGTAAATTCAGTCTGGTGATGAGATATTGGCTCTTTTGCCAGTGGCAGGGTCTCCCTTTCAGACCAGGTTCACTGGTCCTCATACTGTAGTGAGGCAGGTCTCTGAAGAGAACTATTTAATTTCCACTCCAGAGCGGAGGAGGAAAACACAGCTCTGTCATATTAACCTGTTGAAACCGTATTACAGTTGCGTGGTTGAGCCACAGGTGTCAAGTGTGTTTGGTTCAGGCTGTTGCTGTCGCAAACACGGTGGCGGCATCTCCCTCTCAGTCAGTGGCAGTGATGGAGGGGGAGGAGTCTGTTGATCCAGTGTTGTGTGGTTGGCTGAATAACACTGAAGCTCTTGCCAACCTTGATCATTTGTTTGGTCACTTGCAGGAGTCACAATGTGCTGAGTTGATTGAGCTGATTAACAGTTAGTCCAGTTTGTTTGGTGACACCATCTCATGTACTCAGCTTACAGAACATGATATTGACATAGGAGATGCAAAGACAATTAGACCGTGTTTTTACTGTGTGTCTGCTGAGAAGAGCAAGTGTTTAGATGCAGAGGTTCAGTACATGCTAGGTAACAACAGAGCTGAACCCTGGTTCTCCAGTTGGGCCTTCCCGTGCCAGGTTTTGCTCTGACTTTGGCAAGGTCAGCAGTCTCTCCACTGATGGGTTTGATGGTAGCTGAAGAAAAGCAAAGAGCTCCAGGTCAGTCATCAGAGTCTTGTTTCACAAAGCAGGTTTAGTGAACACTCTGAGTCTGTTAACCCTGAAATGAGGGAAACTCTGGGTTTTCCCTTTCATAAAGGGAGGTAAGTCAAACCCGAGAAAGAGGAGTAACTCCAGCCTGTTTCACAGAGAGAGGTAAGTTAAGTTCTGAGTCAGTTACTATAGTAACTAAGTCTGTGAATCTAACCTGGTGGTTGGTAGGTTTTCTTCAACAAACCTCAAGTTTCTCTCTGTCTCCTCCCTCAGCACCAGAAACGCTGTTTCATTTCCTCATTCATTCATTCAGTCCGTATATCAAGCACATTTTAGCTGAGTTTTATCGACTATTTGAAAAAAATGCTGGTTGGTTTACATCATCTGTTAGTCACACTGTAGAAAACATACTGTGTTAAACATGCCGAGTCCTTTTGTGGAGGATTTAATTGTTGAAGAGGCCATGTTACTGCGCAGAGATTAACACACAGACAACGTCAGGAGATGATTTTGAGACTAGAAGTTTTATGGTTTCCAGATGACAGTTTACAGTCTATTATATATCTACATAATCTTATCCTACATCTCATTACCAGCATTGCTGAAATGTTCATGTATTTAGGCCTAATTAATGAACTGAACGGGATAAAGGTGACAGGACGTGTGTGAAAAAAACATTATGTTGGGGATAAAACTGCACATTGAAACCACTGATTGATTTTCATTTTGTTAATAAATATGATGAAACTGAAGTACCACCATGAGCCTGTCACACCTGAGCCTCACCTGTTTAAACTCTGTGCTTATATTTCATTTGAACTGCTTCCAAGTCGCTTTTCACCCGCGGGATATCCTACATGAAAATGAATTTTAGGTTCAATACGATTCAGTTTTCACCTGTAATATAAGTGTGATTAAATATCAAATAAATAGACTGCATTCCAACTTACACATTTACTTGAGCAGCAATTTTCTCCCACACCAACTCTCTCTCCTTTGTGCTGCAGCAGTGTTACTTTTTTCCTCCTAAAAATATGTTCATACTCACCGTATGTACGCATGTGATTTTTCAAATTCCACCAG
>MDSP01000293.1_pt1 | contig 10757 bp, 6 predicted proteins | sample 1005811 | NCBI WGS metagenome assembly MDSP01 (sample SAMN05526596, study PRJNA338239) | gut metagenome | isolation source: stomach gut content | host: Naso elegans | place: Saudi Arabia: Red Sea | collected 2011-04
TTCAGGGCGGGACTCTTAACACACACATAAAGTTTCATGCAGATTGGACAATGTACAGTGGAGTTATAAGCATTTGATTTTTCTTGGCGAAACGCTCAAAATGGCGGCCCAGCCACGCCCACACCGTAACTCCGATTCGAACAATTTTAATAACTTTTGATCCCAAAGGGGCCAAGAGCACACCCAGCGATTTTCATGAGAATCCGATAAAATCCCTGGGAGGAGTTCGTTAAATTCCAATGCATGAAATCGCCAAAAATGACCTTATTTTGAAACTTCAACGCGAAATACCATGCTTCCTGTCCATCCGACCAAAAAGTCCAAGCGCGCAAATCTGATCACCTTGGCATGATCTACATGCCTACCAAATTTCGTATGAATCGGTCAAACCACTGATTTTTCATGAATTTTTTAGCACTTCTAGGGGGCGCTGTGGAGCCGTTTGGCCCCGCCCACTTGCGAAACCAATGAAATATGTTAAATGGCCACAAGATTGATTTTTGTGCCAAGTTTCATGAGTTTTGGAGTATGTTAAAGTCCCCAAAAAGCAGTTTATAAGTGCGGAAAAAAAAGAAGAATAATAATAATTCCTTGAATTACAATAGGTCCTCGCACCGTTTCGGTGCTCGGGCCCTAATAATAATTAAAGCCGCAAGCGGCGTTGAACGGGCCCTCGCACCCCCGCGCCCGTCGGGAAGCGCCACAGTCGGGAAAATGCACGTCGTCGTGGTAGGAACCGCGTACAGCAGAATAAGTTTGTGAAAATGACAGTCCACCTTCACAGAGGGGCTTACTTCCTGGTCCCAGTAGGGGTCGCTATGTCTGTGAGTGAAAATGGTCATACAGATGCGTTCAGGCTGGCACCCTTGTGAAATGTTTAAAGTTTGGTGCATTCAGAACAATGCACACTGAAGTTATAAGCATTTCCTGTTTCAAGGCGCAATGCTCAAAATGGCGGTCCCGTCACGCCCACACCGTTAGTCCGATTCGAAAGATTTTAATAAGTTTTCATGTCACAGGTCTGAAGAGTGTCCACACCAGATTTCATGACATTCCGATCAAATTTGTAGGAGGAGTTTGTCTAAATGCGTCGCATGTCAAATTTTGATCATTTCCTGTCGCCAGGAGGGGGCGTTACGAGTCTGGCTGAATATCAGCATGTGAATGGCTTCAGGGCGGGACTCTTATTATACATGTAAAGTTTCATGCAGATTGGACAATGTACAGTCAAGTTATAAGCATTTGATTTTATCTGGCGAGACATTCAAAATGATGGCCCAGCCACGCCCACACCGTGACTCCAATCCAAAAGATTTTAATAACTTTTGATCCCAAAGGGGTTAAGACTGTACACAGCGATTTTCATGAGAATCACACAAAATCCCTAGGAGGAGTTCGTTAAAGTACATAAGGTGAAAATCACCCAAAATGGCTGTTCAATTCAAAATGGCCGACTTCCTGTTGAGTTTAGCCTATGGTGCCAAGAGACTTTTTTGTAGATCTGGGTGTGATACATGTGCCCACCGAATTTCATCCATCTACGTTAAAGTGGGCCCCGGGGCTGCAGTTTAGAGTCCCCAATGCAAACTTTAGAATGAAGTAATGCTATACTAATTCAAAGGAATAAATTAGAAGAGAAAAAAATACAAATATCTTTGTCACACTGTACATAGTCTTAGGATAAGGCCTTATAAGTATTCAATGTAGTCCGTCACTTTCAGTTATGCTTTAAGTTAGATGAATTACCTACTAATATAATAATCAATGTTTGATAATGACTTAACAATTGCAAATATTTTCATGTGTTTATTTCCTTACAGAACATAGTTTATAGTTGTTTAGCAAGCAGGGAACGCGCACATCAGTGTTAGTGTATACAGTATGTAGTAACTCAAAAGTAATCGGAATTTCTTCAGGGGGAAAAGTAAAAAATGGACATCAGCCTGGTCTACTAAAGCTTTGCATGTGTAAAGTCATGTGGAAATTTGATTCCACTGCTCAACTTGATCCCTACTCCACTACCACTACTACTACAGGTTACATCAAAAGGGCAATGAAGCATACACAATGTGAATCGTGTTTGCCTCGATCAATATGGAAAAAGAGGTGTTTTTAACAGAATTTGCTAAATTTTAGGAGGTGTAGATGCAAAGAAACTTATTTAGCACACTGTGAATTACCAGAGATGTAACAAATTGCAGTGGCTGATTTTGCATGTTAATTTTGTACCTTAGTAAGTAAAGCTTTAACAAAGTAAAGTGTTAACTGGCACAGCTTCTTTTTAAGTGTTCATGGATTTAATAGCTGGGCAATATATCTTATAACTCTGTGTTAAATGTCCTTTGAACGCCATTACGCACTACACACCTCTCCTTTCCTCTCCTGTACCTGCTGCTCAACGACTGAGAGATCATCATAGTAAAGCCGAATTAGCGATGGCATTGCTTTAAGTTGATATATGTTGTGAAACTGTAAGAAATGGTTCATTTAAGATGTTTTTTGAACCACTCAATACAGATTTACACGAAATAGCAATGGAGGTTGTTCCTTCCGCTTTATAGAACAGTAGATTTAGGGTAAGGATTTGTTTATCTACTCAACACATGAAATATTTACTATAGCCGAACTTGTAATGGCAATGTTTGTAGTTGCTTTCAGTCAAGAAATGACACACAAAACTGCATTTGAGTCATTTATTTGAAAAATGTAGGCTAGCTTTCCTGTAGCTTGGTTGACCGAAACCGAACGCAGCCAATCGACGGCAGGCAGCTATAGGCAGGAATTGAATGAGTCCAACTCATACGTCACTACCCTATGGTCACTACGTAGGCTATGAGATCGACAGAAGTCTTCTTTTAACAATAGGCCTACAGTTCAAAATGCATGTGTGTACCATGTTTAACGAATGCATTGAGTAATATGGCATTAGTAGCATTCACTTTGGGCTTGTGGGTAGTATTTTCACACTAAGCATATTCATCTTTGACGCTTCCTGTAGCTCCTCCGGGAAGATCCCAAGGCGTTTCCAGAACAACTCCATACAGATGCCCAAGCAATAATAATAATAATAATAATCATAATCATCATCATCATCTACTACTTTATATTGTCATATGACAAAGTTTAATTTTTATCTTGCTCCAGGCCAAGGCCCTTTCAGGTGTATTTTCTCAGACCCTTCCTAGGACCACTGGATGAAATCAGTCAAACAGTGTTTTAAGGGGTAGCTAGTGGCCATATGTGTTCAATATATTGATGTCTGTCTTATGCACTCTCAGACTTTGTAGTTTCGCATATATATCGTTAAAACTGTTGGCTCACGGGAGATTAGAGGCAGCTGGCAAGTGTCTTCATCTCCTTGTTGTGGTCTGAGGCCTTTGCCATACAGTGGCATGTTGTGCATGGAGGAGGGAGATACATATACTTCATATAGGATGCATGGATTAATAAATGATGGATACAGTAAAGGGAGCCAGCATGGATCCCATTTTATTCACTACAACCAGTCAAAGCTGTTAGTTTAGCTCTAAACAGAACTACTCCGAGTCTGTGGCGTCTGTAGCTGTCTGTGGATGCGCCTACATGTAAGTATACTCATCCCAAGTCCTGTCACTCTCAGATGTCATCAGGCAGTTCACTGGCCAGAAAAAATCATGTTTCATGTCATTTTTTGAGTCTGTGAATCAACCTTCTTATATTCTACTCCTGGGCTGTCCCATTATGTGCCCAAATGCTGCAATAACATTCTTAAAAATAATACTTAAGTACTTTTTAAGCACTTTAATTACTTTTTAATTACTTAATTTACTTCAGTAAATATTGTCATAAATGCCTGGAAAACAGGAAACAATTTTATGTGAGCAATGAAAATCATTTATTGGTGACATTTAGCACACATATTCCTCTTGAACCCACAAGCAGTATGTGACCATCCATTGCACACGCAGCACTGTGACCACGATCGCCACTTCTTCTTGCTGTTCTTCTCCAGGTCATAAAAATCTGCACCACAGACACAGCAGGCATTGCTTGTCCCTTTGAAAGTAAACCACATAACAAGTATCAGTTCATTCTACTATTTCATGATTATAACATCATGCGTCATGTTGTTATGTTTACGATTTATTTTCACTTCAAGTATTTGTTTCATAGTGGTTCTATCCATGATCTCATCACTGCAGCCCAAAAGGATGTAGAATGCAAAAAAAGCTATGTTGATGTGTCATGGCATTAGGCCTGTCATTAGTCTCACATAATAATTGCCTGACAATAATTTGAGATAACCACAAGAATTTTTGCATTATTGTTAAAATTGTTAACATTCATCGATATAAAAATAGCTGTCTTTTTCACAGTGGTTATGTCATAATCTGAAATACATGTCAAGTACAGATATGTAGATGAAATGTGTACTGTACCTTCGACAACAGCTTCAACTACAGCTGCCTCACCAGAGGAATGTGGGGGGGCCTGCTGCTGCACCTAAATATAAAGATGCAGATAATTTGCAGATGTCTTTCCTTTACATATATTCATTGAGTCCCATGTACACAGACATAACCACAGACTAGAAGACAGAGTAGTGTCATCATCAGATTCCACACACTGTAATGCCGTACACTGTAAACTTTCTCAGTTGCTAAAACACATTCCTTTGAACCTCCACCGATTTTCTCAAAACGTTCAAACTCGATTCCCAAACCCCTGGCTTTTCAATATCAAAATCAAATAGTGTTTGAGTGCCTGATGGTGGCCTGCTCAAACTGAACGTGAGAAGTGAGTGGGGCAGGGGAACCCATGATCTTGCTGACTGTCTTCACCAGATTATATTTTATGAGATTTGACCGTAAGATTACCAAACCAGGATGTGATGCTGTGTCTAAGGATGGACTCAGTGGTGGCACAGAAGAAGATGTTCATGTTACTACTGACACCGAACAAGCAAAGTCGCCTGAGAAAGTAAAGGCACTGATGGATTCTGGCACACACACCTGCCACGTGAGTGTGCCAGCTGAGGTTACTGTCTACAGCATGTGCACACCCAAGTACTTGACAGAGGCGACCTGTCTGATGTTGTTGCCATTTATGGCCACAGGACTCCTGTCACCTACCAATCTTGGGTCTAAAAGCAACTCAGCAGTTTTGCATGCATTGATGTACAGTTTGAGTGTCACACCAGTCTACAAACTTATCAACAGCTACTTTGTGGCTGTCTGAGTTGTTTGTGAGCAAACCACGAATTGGTGAAAAGAGAGGGTGAACTGACACACCCCTGTGCTGCTTATGGATGAATAATTAGAAATACAGTATGTGTGTTCCATTTTGAGCTGTTGTGTGTAAAAGATGACAACTGTGTTAGAGACGTGTTTACATTTTGCTGAGACAAGTGTCTCACAGTGTGCAGCGACTGAGAATATGTTTAAGGTTTTGCAAAAAAAAGAAAAAAAAAAGATGCAAATTGTGTCTAAGTACTTGAACAGTGTTTAAAGTTTGGCCAAAAGAGAGTTTGATTCAAAAAATGAGTTCAGGCCACAGAGAGAGTTTGGTTCAGAGAAAGGGGTTTAGTGTTTTAGCAACTGGGAAAAACCGTAAAACATAAAAAGGCCACAAAAGAAAGGAATATCCTAAAATTAAGCATTATAATGATTGATTAATATTCTGATTCTTTTTCTAGTTTTGTTAGACACTTACCATTGTCAAACACGGATGCAAAGATTTCCTCCACTGTCTGAGCACGGCCACCGGCATCCTCGGCTAAATGAACAAAGACACAATGAAAAAATATACATGAGGAGACAAAAGTCATATTTACTTGGCAATGTTTTACAGAATTGTGTACATTTGCTCATTTAAGACATTTTCTGGTTCTGCATAGCATTTGTGTCTATCTCAACAGCACTGATGGATTGTGATGTGTCTGGATGGTTGCTCGTGCAGGCTACAGAAACGAGGCATTAGCATCTCTTTTACCTTGTGGTGGACATTCCATGGTGTCCACAGGTAGTTTGGATTCTTTCCCTATGCAAGTCAAAAAACCACAACAATCTACAGTTAAACATGTTGCATAAAGTTATACATATGGGTTTCATCCATCGACAAAAAAAAGAACATGTGAAGTAGCAGTATAAAGTCCATTCAATCAAGTTCTGAGACACTTAGGTACTGTACAGTGCTGCTTGTCCTCAGGTTTCAGGTGGGCTAGAGCAGTGGTTCCCAAAGTGGGGGCCGGGGCCCCTGGGGGGGCCACAAGACACAGAGAGGGGGGCCTTGAGATGCCTTCCAAAAAATAAAACAATTTAAAAATATATTATAATTTCATATTTAACCCATTATTGTACAATTTCTGGTTATAATCTGTCTTAAAATACTTTAAAATAATATTATGGCGATTAGGGTGTTGTTCTTTTGTGTTGTATTGATGCCCGTGTAGGCCTAATCGTGAGTTTGCACGACTGTGCACAACGTTATTTGCCACCTCCAGGGTTGATAGGGGTCCCCAGTCTCTGGCACCGTTATTTTGGGGGCCGTGGGCTGAAAAGTTTGGGAACCCCTGGGCTAGAGCCAATCCCAGCTGACATGTGGTATACAGCCTGGACAGGTTGCCAGTCTAATACAGATCAAACAAATACACTGATGGCCACATCTTCAGACAACTGAGTGTGTGTCTTTAGATTGTGGGAAAGGCCAGTTTACCTGAACATGCAAAGCACGACCTTCTAGCTGAGAGGTGACTGAGATACTGCACTACCTTACTTATTCAATATATTTACATCATAATTCACCACAATTTTAAGAAGCTCTCACTTATCGGCTTGTATGTCATACCTTGTGGTACAAGTTGGACTGCATCCACTTGAAGTGGTTCTGGTGAAACAGGGAACATATTTAAGAAGGGTTCAAGTCAAACAGAATTCATGGACTACTCTTTGTAATAACCAGAAGCAAACTTAGAAAACTTACTTATCTGGAATGATATTTGATCTGCTGCCTTCAAGATCATCTCGAGCTGCTTGCGTCCATAAAACGAAGGCTTCCTCAGTGTGAGGTCAGTTGGCAGCCCTTGAACCTCTATAACCAGTGTCTGGTTGGCCAGTGCCTGGTATGGCAGTCTTCCAGAGCCACCTGCAGCAACTTTACAAGATAAAATTAAAACCATTAAGTTAAGTTCACTTTTAAAAAGCTGAAAAATGTATGAAGGTATGCTTTAAGGTCACTTTGTGCCCAGCATAAAACATTTCCAACAATATATGCTATTATGACAAGGGTATTTCATATAATATACAAAGTCAGCAGATATTCACATGAGAAAGAATAAAGACAATAAGAAAAACATTCAGAAAGATCATGGAATCATTGAAAGACAAAGTATACACCATAGAGATTAGGGCCAGGTCATTTTAGACTGAGGAAAAGGTTATCTCAGTGACTTTGATTATTGCTGCTATGCTGAACATCATTGCTGGATTAGCCCATCTATCGATCTATCTATCTATCATTGTTACATTTTTTAAGTTTATTGTTTCTGCAGGAAAGAGAACTTACTGTATTTCTGGTTGAATAAGTCCTGGACCTTTTTCACCAGGTCATGGACAGACTCCACAGGAGATGGTGAACAGCAGCTTGCTAAACATATATTGACAGAACATATTTATTTAAAAAACACACTGAAACACAATCCAGTGGACCTAAGTGACACAAAACATGTTTGAGACAGTAGAGTACAGGCACTCATGCAGCTGCATGATGGAACACACAGTGGAAAGATGAAAGTTAAGAGTTAATAGTGAAGACAAAGCTTATTAGGACAAGACACAAAAAAATGTGAGTTTATAATATGACCTGACATTTTAAGAGCAAACTTGTTTGCTGTGTCTGTTTCCTCCAGAAAGGCTGCAGCATTTTTGCTGGAAACCTGCAAGACTGATGTCACGGGATTCAGGCAGTCGACACATAATGCAGCGGTTTCCACGCCCAACTCCTCCAGTTTGGACACCTTCACCACAACAAAATAGAACAGACATCTCATACTAAAACAGGATCAGTAGAACAAATGTTAGAATATTAAAGAAAATAAACATGCAAAGAAATTAATTTAAAATCTCCCTCTCGAAAATTGAATCTTAGCAAGTATCTATCTGAGCAAATTTTACCTCACTGTGTAGTGGAACATTTGTAAACCAGACCATGATATGCCTGAATGCCGATCTTTCAGATACTATTATCTGACTTACGAGGCATCTACAAGTATGAAGGCACAATTGATTAATGGCATTGCATAAATGTTAATTCTACATTTATTCCTCTAAAATAACAGTTTAGAGAACATGTTATTATCATCCATTAAAAAAAAACAAACAATGTGCCTAAACTGAACAACCAACAACAGATTTTTTCCATACAATGTACAATAACTGCCTTTTCTTGGTAGAGATAGAACACCTTCACATCAACTGTGGTAATTTAAAAAAGAAACCAGTTAATTACTCAAAATAGAAACTGGAATTATGTTCTGCGTGGCACGTTTACATGTTTCTGCCTGCAGAGTCTCATCATATTTAAATATGACACATGGCTATATCAGATTTGTAAGTTTCGATGTTATTTAGGCATACATTATAACAAAACAAAAATTAATGGTGTGCTTTGTACTGAACAAAATCATGAAGATTAACTCAATTGGCATAAGCATGACACTACACTCAACAACATGCACAAATATTATAACCTGTAGAATGCACATTATATGACCAACATAGCTAAAACTCAGTAGACATGGACAGTCAAAAATAAGCCAATCAAAAACTTCACACACACAGCAGAAAATCGAGCAAGTGCAAAACAAGACACAGAACTGAGAGAGCCATCCAATAACATTTAACTGTACTCAAAAACATGATGATTTCACCTGAGTTTAAAGACCAACACTAACATGCTGATGTTTGTAAACTATAATTGGTGTATACCAACTGTTTTACTTCAATGTCTAGACTACAAGAAAACTACAGCCGCAACAAAATGTAGAGAAATCATGGTGAAAAGATCTCTGATCTAAGGTCAGCACAGACACATATACAAAATGGTCACTAATCTCCACACAGACTGCACCTTCTTACAGGCTACTTGAAAACACTTACTACTTTAACCAATAAAATTACAAAATGACAAAATAATGGTAGCATACATGAAATCAAATTTCAAAAAATAATTAAACAAACATAGAGGTGCCAATTTCAGTAACAGTTAATTACTCAGTAGCAGCTCAGAGAGAGTTTGTAGTGCTGTAATCATGACACTCACAACATCATCAAAGCTCAAAACTCGCTCAAAATCAAACTCGTCAGTCACATATTAATTGTATTTTTGCTACTTGCACTTCCTGTGCTCCCTGCATCAGTAGGGCTGAAATTTAGTAAAACGCTTGGCCTTGTGGTGTTTACATCGTTGTACTTCCAAAATGTCGCTTAGGCCCAAAATGCAAACAACAAACACCGATAGGCGTACGCTGTGGCGGGATTCGCCATTTTGGGAATACAACGATGTAAACAACACAACACAAAGGATTTCACTTAATTACAGCCCTGGTAATGTTATTAATAAAGGGCAACCCTGTAGCTGAGCTTCTTTTTGGTCACTAAACTGTGGTCAATAACGAGTGTGTATGCTTTAGTGGATAAGCATTAAGTTTAAATTTATATTCTGACGCTTAATGTTTGCTCCAATTGCGTAGCCTACGTTACCGGACAGTAATTTCTTTTGTAAAGTGATCTAACACTAACCTGGATCTGTTCATTCAAATTTTCCTTTTTCATTAACACGTTGAAAGACTCAGTATCCATACAGGCAAATAGCATTATGTTAAAGTACAGATCATGAAGATGTACAATTCATGTTGCATGCCGGCCGCAACCCACCAGCCGCTCGGAACAACCAGCTTTACACCGCACACAATAACGTTCACGTTAGAGTCTCACTAAAGGCTTCTTCTCTGTCCTACGTGTAGTTACGAACTACATGTAGTGAGACAAATAAACAATAACTTAAACAGTAACGTAAACGTTACAGGTCAGGTTGCAAAAGTTATAATTCGTTTGAACAAAGCAAACGTTAACGTTCGCGAACTTGGTCATGCTCACGTGAGAGCTCTAGGCCAACGTTATTTTCCAAACAATGAAACCACCGCAGCCTTTCAAACTTTTCGCCAACACCTCTCTCGCTCCAATTTCATGTCGTGTTATAATTCTCTGTTTCATTGAACCGGCACTAATTTCAACACTTTCATCTAACGTTAACGTGAATGAACATAACAAACTTACCGTGTGTCCGAAAGAAGTCAAACAGTCGACAAAAACACTGGAAGTAAATCCTTGGAAGTAAATCCTTGGAAATAAATCCTCGATAAAAGCGCTTTTTTGAAAAGGTCCAAAAGAAAGCTCTGAAAATGCAGAAACACTCTCAGTCTCTCTCTCAGGGTGGTTTGCCGAAAGCCAAAAGCGTCCAGAAACCAGCCGAGCGAACGCGCAGCAGTACTTTATACACCTAGCCAGGGCACTGCACCACGCCTATCAATTCCACCAATCAGCGCATGCAACGTAAGATAGGCGGAGTCACGTAATGTCGTAGGTGTGTTCCAACTTCAAAAACATCCGGAATGCAAAAATTTATTTTGGCCAACTAATAATTTATTCTATCTTCTTCAAATTTCAAAAATGAACTTCTGGCATTTTAACTGTTTTTAATATGATATAACTAACTGAAAC
>MDSP01000294.1_pt1 | contig 10689 bp, 10 predicted proteins | sample 1005811 | NCBI WGS metagenome assembly MDSP01 (sample SAMN05526596, study PRJNA338239) | gut metagenome | isolation source: stomach gut content | host: Naso elegans | place: Saudi Arabia: Red Sea | collected 2011-04
GGGCACATTCTAATTGTATAAACTATGGCTTTGTAATTAGATATCCAGCTGATAAAGTGCATATAACTAAAGTTGATTACAAACCTTATCACTTTAGATATGTTGGAATAAATCACGCAAAAAAAATGTGTAAACTCAATTTATGTTTAGAAGAATATTTAAACCAATACAAAAATCTACGATTTAATTTGTAGATATAGGAGGAAACTATGAAAAATTATGGATTAAATGAATTACGTGAGATGTACTTAAAGTTTTTTGAGAGCAAAAACCACCTTAGACTTAAAAGTTTTGCTCTTGTGCCAGAAAATGATAAAAGTTTGCTATTAATTAATGCAGGAATGGCACCTCTAAAGCCATACTTTACTGGTCAAGAAGTGCCACCATCAAAAAGAATAACAACTTGCCAAAAATGTATACGTACTGGTGATATCGAAAACGTAGGTAAAACAGCAAGACATGGTACGTTTTTTGAGATGCTCGGAAACTTTTCTTTTGGTGATTACTTTAAGAAAGAAGCAATTGCTTGGTCGTGGGAATTTGTAACAGAAGTTTTAGAAATTCCAGTAGAAAAACTATACATTTCTGTTTATGAAGAAGATGAAGAAGCAGCTGAAATTTGGCACAAAGAAATTGGACTATCTAAAGAGAAAATTTTCTACTTAGGAAAAGAAGATAACTTCTGGGAAGTTGGTACAGTTGGACCTTGTGGACCTTGCTCTGAAATTTATTATGATAGAGGCGAATCGTTTGGTTGTGGTTCTGATGACTGTAAACTTGGGTGTGATTGCGATAGATATTTAGAGTTTTGGAACTTAGTATTTACGCAGTTTGACAAAAATGAAGACGGTTCATACACGCCACTTCCAAATCCTAACATAGATACAGGTATGGGGCTTGAGCGTATTGCTGCAATAATGCAAGATGTGCATACGTTGTTTGATGTTGACACTATTCGTGCGATTCGTGATCACGTTTGTGAGCTTTCAGGCAAAAAATATGGTGCAGATGCAAAAGCAGATGTATCGATTAGAGTTATAACTGACCACATTCGTTCGGTTGTGTTTATGGCATCTGATGGAGTTCGTGCGTCAAATGAAGGTCGTGGATACGTTATGAGAAGGCTGCTTAGACGTGCAGTTAGACACGGAAAAATATTAGGAATAGAAGGACTATTTTTAGAACCACTTATCCGTACAGTTGTTGACAATTCAAAACACGAGTACACAGAGCTTGAAGAAAAATATGACTACATTATTAAGTCATTAACAGTTGAAGAACAAAACTTTAACCAAACGATTGAGCAAGGGTTAACGATACTTGAAGGGTATATTGATGAGTTAACTAAGTCTGGAAAAAAAGTTTTGGATGGTGATGCATGTTTTAAATTGTATGACACATTTGGGTTCCCAATAGATTTGACGCTTGAAATTCTTGAAGAAAAAGGACTTGGTATAGACGAAGAAGGCTTTAAGCAAGAAATGGAAAAACAACGTGAGCGTGCAAGAAATGCCCAAGCCGAAACAAGCTATATGGGTGCAGAAGAAACGATATTTAACAAACTTGATACAGAAGTAAGCACACAGTTTGTAGGCTATACACCAAAAGAAGTGACGTCTAACATTGTATTTATTACAACAAATGATAACATTGTTGACGAAGTAACTTCAGGCGAAACAGTGTTTATAATAACAGCAGAAACTCCGTTTTATGCAGAAGGTGGGGGGCAAGCAGGTGACTTTGGTACAATCAAAACACAAACTGGTGAGGCGAAAATTACAAACACAACAAAAGTTGCTGGAGCAAAAATTGCACATCATGCTGAGATTGTTGAAGGAACAATAAGTGTTGGGCAACAAGCAACATTGATTGTGGACAACGTATTACGCCTTGACACAGCAAGAAATCATAGTGCAACTCACATACTTCAAAAAGCACTTAGAGATGTTGTTGGAAACCATATCGAACAAGCAGGCTCAAACGTAACAAAAGATAGACTTCGTTTTGACTATACGCATTTTGAGGCGTTGACACAAAGTCAAATTGAGCAAGTTGAAACGTTAGTAAACGAAAAAATACTTGAGGGGCTTGATATTAATATAGTAGAAACATCTATTGATGAAGCTAAAAAGATGGGTGCAATGGCACTGTTTGGCGAAAAATACTCTGATGTTGTACGAGTTGTTGATATGGGGGGGTATTCAATTGAGCTTTGTGGAGGAACGCATCTAAGTAATACCGCACAAATTGGTACGTTCAAAATTGTATCTGAAACAGGTGTTGCATCAGGCGTTAGACGTATTGAAGCCGTTACAGGGCGTCAAGCTATTGAATACTATCGCTTAGTGGAAAAAACGTTAGACGAAGTTGCAACTGCTATCAAAGCTAAAAAGTCAGATGTAGCAAAACGTGTAGAAACTTTGAGTGTTGATTATAAAAAGTTGCAAAAAGAAAACGAGAGCTTAAAGACACAAATTGCTAATCAAAAAGCAAGCGACGTATTAAGTGATGTTGTTGATGTTGCAGATATAAAAGTGTTGGCTAAACAATTTGATGGAATGGACACAAACGGTCTAAAACAAATGGGAGACACACTAAAAGATCAGTTAGGCGATGGCGTGGTATTTTTAGCATCTCATGTTGATGGAAAAGTGAGTTTAGTGTGTATGGCAACTAAAGCGGCGAATGATAAAGGCGTGCACTGTGGGCAAGTTATATCAGCGTCAGCAAAAACAGTTGATGGTGGCGGCGGTGGTCGTCCAAATATGGCACAAGCAGGTGGTAAAAATCCAGCAAACATAAACAAAGCATTGGAAGTAGCGTTATCAACTATTAAAGACCAATTAACAAAATAGGGGGATACAATGAAAAAAATATTAGTTGTAGTAGACATGCAAAATGACTTTATTGATGGAGTTTTAGGTACAAAACAAGCACAAAATATTGTGCCAAATGTTATACAAAAAATAAAGAAATATATGCAAGATGGCGAAACTATTTATTTTACAAAAGACACCCATACGACAGATTATTTGAATACGCAAGAAGGTAAGCGTCTACCTGTAGAACATTGCATTAGAAACACTGCGGGGTGGGAGCTTAATCCTGAAATACAAAAGCTTGCTGATGAGATACAAAAAGATAGTTTGCAACCTATTATATTTGAAAAGCCAAGTTTTGGTAGTGAAGTTTTGCCAACAACGATAAAAAATTCAGTGCAAGAAAATGAAAAGGTAGCAATAGAAGTGATTGGGCTTTGCACAGATATTTGTGTTATATCAAATGTGGTGCTTATAAAGGCATTTTTGCCAGAAGCAACAGTTCAAGTTGATGCCTTATGTTGTGCAGGAGTTACGCCCGAAAGTCACGAAAATGCTATAAATGCTATGAAAATGATTCAAGTAGATATTATAAATTAGTGATAAATAGTGGGCAAATTTTTGTCCACTATTTATAATTCATAAAACTCTTTTATAATATAATAGTTTACAAAATACGAGTTATTTGTTATAATTTATTTTTGTAAGGAGGATAATTATGGAAAATAACGACATTATAACAGAAGAACTTGAAGCTACACCGAAAAAGAAAAAGATAAAATGGATATTAGTTCCTTTAACTCTTGGAATAATTGGCGGAGCAGTTGGCCTCTACAAGGAAAGTTTAAAACCTAATTCGTGGCAAGTTACGCTTGATGGTGAACCAGTAGCAATAGTTCAAACAACCGAAGAAATGACAGAGGATACGATTGAAGAAATATTAGCTGGCGTTATAGAGCAACTTGAGGAAGATGAAGGTCGCAGTATACAAGTAAAAGAAACTATGAATATAGAGTTTATAAATGCAAAAAAAGATACGTGGATAGAAATCGACACATTGCAAGAGATTTTACAAACTAGTTTAACGTATTTAGTTGAAGGTTATGAAATTTTAGTTGATGGTGAGCCAAAAGGAACAGTTGATAATGAAGAAATTGCAATTGGAATTTTAGAAACAGTTGCAAAATCGATATTGCCAGATGAGTCAATAGTTGAGCTTGCACAAACTGATGCGATACCTGTTATGACTAGAGCAAGCCTTGCAGAAAGTCCAATAACAACGATACAAGTAGTTGACTTTGTTGTTAAAGAGCCTGAAGAAACAACTGAAGATGAAGAACTTGAGGCATTAAATGAGTTGCTAGAAGAAATAATATCATCTGAAGACGAAACAGAAGTTATCGAACCTACAGAAGAAGTGATTACAGAAGAAGCTAAAGAAACAGAAGTTGATGAGGAATTAGCTGAAGAAGAGGAAGAAGACGAAATTGATGCAGATACACCTATATCACAAGAGATGGAAACGTTATTATTTGATGGTGAAGTAGCAGGTAGAATTGTCTACATAGAGAAGGAAGAAATCCAAGATTCTCAGGAAGTAACCGAATTTCTGTTGTCAAACACTGAAGAAGTGATAGAATACACTTTGGAGTCGGGAGACACTATATGGGGTGTTGCACTTATGTATAACACTACAATGGAAGAAATTATAGCTCTAAACCCACAAATAGTTGATGAAACAAAAATGCAGATAGGCGAAGGAATTCAAGTGTCAGCACCATCACCAGTGTTAGGTCTTAAAACAACTGAAATAGCAACATTTAACGAAAAACTTGTCAGAGAAATTGAATATGTTGAAAATGATGAAATGTATGACGATGAAGAAGAAATCGTACAAGAAGGTAACGATGGGCTTAAAGAAATTATAGTTAGGCTTGAAAAACTTAACAATATTGAAATTGATCGTGAAGTTGTTGAAGAAAATATTTTGATTGAGCCAACAACTACAATAATTGAGTTTGGTACGCTTGAACGCCCTGAACCAGAGCCAGAAGTGTCAGTGTCAACATCATCAAACACGATTGTGTCGTCATCATCAAGCAAGCAGTTTATGCACCCACTTAATTGGGCTGGTTCTATATCGTCAACGTATGGTCCAAGATGGGGTACATTCCATGGTGGACTTGATATAGCGGCACCATACGGCACGCCTATATATGCTGCAGACGCTGGAACTGTAACGTATTCGGGCTACAATAGTGGTGGGTATGGTAATATGGTAATTATTGACCATGGAAACGGTTATGAAACATATTATGCACACAACAGCAAAAACCAAGTACAAGTTGGTCAAAAAGTTTCAAAAGGGCAATATATTGCAGATGTAGGTTCAACAGGATATTCAACAGGAAATCACCTACATTTTGAAGTACGATATAACGGAAATCGTATGAACCCATACAGTTTTATATATTAAATTATAGAGGGCGGTCTAACAATGGACTGCCCTATTTTTTTAGTTAGCCATAGCGTTTGATAACATAGAAATGAATTGTTGTTGCTCTGGTTCAAGAAGTGGCGTAATCGTTTTAAGTAAAGTGTTTGGATCAAATTTATCAATTTGCGAATAATCTATATTTTCAGCTTGTTGCTTAGGTTGATAACTGTGTTGATACGAAGTAACAGGAGGTTTACGCTCACCAGCTAACACTAGTAGCTCAAGTAATCCTGCTTTATCTGGATGCAAATTTTTGCTCACATCTAACAATAAATCTTTTTGCCAATCCCCATTTTTGTCTTTAGAAATAGGCGACGTTTCCTCGTCATAAAGTTTAAAAGTTTCAATCAACTCTAAAGCTTTTATTCCGATAGCTACCGTTTTTTGGATATCATCGTCAAGATATGGTAATATACATTTTACTACAAGCATAAACTCCGTATTTATTGCATTGTCCAATGGATTATTCATTTTTTTGCTCCTTTTTTACAAATTTACTTATTTTAGTATATTTTCAAAACTATCAAAGTATGATAATATATAAGAGTACATTAACACTAGGGGGAGAGGCTTATATGAATAAAAAATTTTGCGTAATGGTAGCTACATTAATATTATCAGCACAAACAGTAATGGCATCAAATATAAACTTAATTATTAATAGTAATATTGTAGTACCATCAGTAAATCCAGTGCAAGTTGAAGGGACAACTTTAGTTCCTGTAAGAATTGTAAGTGAGCAGTTAGGAGCAACAGTAGGTTGGGACAGCGAAACAGAAACGATAACTATTTCAAGTTCGGGAAAAGTTATTCAGCTGCAAATAGGAAATGAAACAGCCTATGTAAATGGTGTCCAAACAGAACTAACATTAGCACCTGAAATCATCGAAGGAACAACTATGATACCACTTAGATTTGTATCAGAAAATTTAAATGTTCCGATAGATTGGGATAACGATACTCAAACAGTGCTTATCAATTCAAGCAAAACAGACCTTGAAAAGTTACCAAAAAATCTTACAGCGACTCAAGCGTTAGATGTATTAAGAGAAACGTATTCTGACCAAATTGACTACTCGTATCAAGGAATGCTTGAAAGTCGTCTAACAGTTAATGACGAAAGTGGCGACAATTATTACTACTTTGTTATGTATGAAGCAGGCGGAGAATTATTTAATGGCGTATTTTGCGTACATAAAGACAATGCTAGAGTATTTTTAATTCAAGGAGGGGTTGAAGAGGAATTGTTTGCACCAGTTGTAGAGCCAACTGTTGAACAGCCACAACCAACCGTAGAGTCGCAAGAACCGACGCCAGAAATATTTGTACCAGATATTCCTGAAATTACAACTGAAGATGAAGACGTTGAAGAAGATGTTGAGGAAGATGGTCCTTTAACAGAGGAAGAAATCGTAAATATTGCAAAACAACTTCTTGGACGAGATGTAACTTATTATTTATTATTAACTGAAGATGAGCAAAACTATTACCATTTTACAACAGATGATGCGGACAAACTATCTTTTATTATAAGAGATGATGGAGCAAAAATAGATGCATATCAATATGACTTAGATGGTTCGTTACTTATTATGGATTATCTTAACTAATACAAATAATGCCCTCGATATTTAGAGGGTGTTATTATTTTAAGGGGGGATTTTGATGATAAGACTAATCGGTATTTTAGTAGTTGTTGTAGGATTTGTATTTAAAATAGAAACGCTATTTACAATATTGTTAGCTGGTGTTATTACAGGGCTAGTTGCTGGCCTAGATATAACTGAAACGTTGAATATTTTGGGCAGTTCATTTGTGGCAAACCGTGGAGTAACATTATTTATACTAACTTTGCCAGCAATCGGAATTTTAGAAAGATATGGGCTTAAACAACGAGCAGTTACGCTTATTGGCAATATAAAAAACTTGACAACAGGAGGGCTACTAACTATTTATATGTTGGTTAGACAAATAGCAGGTGCACTGTCAATAAGAATTGGGGGACACCCACAATTTGTAAGACCGCTAGTTAATCCGATGGCACAAGCTGCAACTGAGGCAAATCATGGCAAAGTTGATAGCGAGGACGAAGAAATGATTAAGGCTATGTCTGCTGCATCTGAAAATTTTGGGAACTTTTTTGGACAAAACTTGTTTGCGGGTAGCAGTGGTGTTTTATTAATTGCATCAACGCTAACAGACCAAGGGTTTGACGTTAGCACAATAGATATTGCACAAGCTAGTATTATTGTTGCTGGACTAGCATTAATAGTTGTTGCAATATATAACTACTTATTGGACAAGAGATTACAGTCTAAATATAACAAAAAAAGTAAATAGGAGGGGCAAATTATGGCACAAGTTATTAGCATTTCACTAACTATTTTTTATGCATCTATGGGATTTTTGATGCTTTTTATTGCGTATAAATCGTTTATGACAATTAATGATACGAAAAAATTTGGTACTGCTTTATTTTGGACATTGTTAGCAATTCCTTTTATATTGGGTGACTATTTACCATCAGAACTAGTAGGTTTATTGTTAATATTAGCAAGTTTGCTAACAGTATCAAAACAAGTTGTTTTTGCAACATATGACATGCCGTCTGAAGAATTTGGACAAGAGCAGTCTGAAAAATTAGGAAATAAAATATTTTTACCATCGCTTATTCTTGCAGTTGTAGCAGTTATTGCAGCAACATTGTGGTCATCACTACCTGGGGGTTCATACTTTGCGATTGGTATTGGTGGTATAGTTGCTTTGTTTTTTGCATTTGGCATAACAAAAGCAAATCCAGCCGTTGCTGTTAGCGATAGTGCTAGACTGTTGCAACAAATGGGGCCAGCTAGTATATTGCCACAAGTTTTAGTTGCGTTAGGTGCGTTGTTTACACAAGCTGGTGTTGGCGATGTAATTTCACAACTAATTTCGATAATTGTGCCAGCTGACAACCGTTTTATGGGAGTTGTTGCGTATTGTGTTGGAATGGCATTGTTTACAATGATTATGGGTAATGCGTTTGCAGCATTTGCAGTTATTACAGCAGGTATTGGGATACCTTTTGTATTGTCACAAGGAGCAAATCCAGCAGTTGTTGGAGCTTTGGCACTTACAGCAGGATATTGTGGAACTTTGATGACACCGATGGCAGCAAACTTTAACATTGTACCAGCAGCGTTGCTAGACATGAAAAATCAATACAACGTAATTAAGTATCAAGTACCTGTAGCAATCATTTTGTTAGTGCTTCATATTTTTGCAATGTATATATTTGGATTTTAATATATTTTAGGAGGAATTTTTATGAAAGTATTAGTAACTGGATTTGATCCATTTGGCGGAGAACCTGTAAACCCAGCAAGTGAGGCGATAATGCAAGTGTCAGACAATATTGCAGATGCCGAAATTATAAAAATAGTAATTCCAACAGTTAGACAAAAATCAATCGAAATAATAGAAAAGGCTATTATAAAGCATCAGCCTAACATCGTTATTTGTATAGGGCAAGCAGGGGGAAGATTTGACATTACTCCAGAACGAGTTGCAATAAATGTTGACGACTATCGTATTAAAGATAACGATGGAAATCAGCCAGTTGATGAGCCGATTTATATAGATGGTGACACAGCATATTTTTCGCAACTACCTATAAAGGCAATTGTTGAGAATCTAAATAACAACGATATTCCAGCATCTATTTCTAACACAGCAGGAACGTTTGTATGCAACCATGTTATGTATGGATTGTTATATTTAACTAACAAAAAATATCCAAACATTAAAGGCGGATTTATGCATATTCCTTATATGACATCACAAGTAATCAACAAAAAGGGAATGCCTTTTATGTCTTTAGCAGAAATTGTTAAAGGGATAGAGCTTGCAATAGAAACTTGTATAACACAAGATGTTGATATAAAAGCTATTGGTGGAGAAATTTGTTAATGGATACAGTGTTTGTATATGGAAGTTTAAGACAAGGTATGCATAATCATGATGCATATCTAAAAGGCAAAATTAAACGTTCTATAAAAGGAGCTATTAAGGGGCAGTTGTATCATCTTAGCAATAAGGGCTATCCTGCTGTTGTGGAAGGTGATGATTATATTGTTGGTGAGCTGGTGGAGTTAAAAGATGTTAACGAAACTTTAAATTATCTTGATGACTTGGAGCAATATATATCCAATGATATAAATAATAGTGAGTACTGTAGAAAAATTGTTGATGTCAAATTAGATGATAATACAATTAAAACAGCATATTTTTATGAGTATAATTTGAACAGCAATTTTAACAAACAAGATGTTAGAATTCCAGTTAAAAGTGGCGATTGGAAAAAGTATATACAAAACAAAACGATATAAAATTTAAAAAGTAGCTCGTATTTTTTGTGAGCTACTTTTTTTGAGTTTGAAAAATCAGCTTGAAAAATTTCCAATAAAATGGTACGCTTAAAACTATAAAATTTTTTTGGAGGGAACAACAATGGAACAATATTTTAAAGCAATAGAAGATAAAATTAAACAAGCAGGATATGACGGTGAAGTTAACGGTGAAGAAATTTATGATAACATTTCAGATCAAGTTGAAGAGAGCGAAAACGGCACATATATTTTTATGCACAAACAAACTGATGACACTTATTTTGAATATAAAGTTGACGTTTTTGATGAGCAAATCAACTTATCATATGTAAAAATCAATACGCCAGAAAAAACTTTTTTAATAGATATGGACAGCTAGGAAGGGGTATACATTGAGTACAAAAGCGTTTTTTGAGGTGTTGCCAGATTTAGTTGTAGAAAAAAATCTACACAAGTTGTTCGCACCATCTACAATAAATGAAGTTGAATTTCAAAAGGCATCAAATAAATTAGTTTTTAATATAGAAAGTCCAAACTTATTACCTTACTATAGCAAAAAGAAAATGCGTGAACAAATAAAAACTAAGCTATTTAATACAGCCGAAGTAAAAATAGATTTTAATATATCGTATGCACTAGATGAAGATTATTCGGTTGAGCGTATAACTACCGAATACAAAGAAAGTATAGTTGATGAACTTCAAGATAATGAACTAATGTATTATTTGTTATTAAAAAATTCTGATTGGGAAATTAGTAACGATACACTTATTATTAAAAATGCAAATAATCCATTATTAGAAAAGTCTTTTGGTGATATAAAACTTTATATTAGCAAATTATATAAACAGCGATTTAATAAGCAAATAAACTGCACATTACAACTTAGCGATATAACAGATGAAAACTTTGATGAAACACAAAAGCTTAAAGTTTATATGGCAAAATCACAAGCACAACAAGCAAGTCAAACAGCAAAACCAAAACAAAAGCCGATGGATCAGCT
>MDSP01000295.1_pt1 | contig 10646 bp, 6 predicted proteins | sample 1005811 | NCBI WGS metagenome assembly MDSP01 (sample SAMN05526596, study PRJNA338239) | gut metagenome | isolation source: stomach gut content | host: Naso elegans | place: Saudi Arabia: Red Sea | collected 2011-04
TGATGATGGATGCATTATGCAGTATTTTGCACTTAAAAACTGATGTCCGCTAATGAACATCAGGCTTTGACTCACTTCTCTACCGTATCTGAGGCAGCAAAGAAGTCAAAGACACTAATTGCATGAAGATGATTGTTGGTTCAGGAGCCATTTTTGACTCAAAGTCACTGACATGGTGACTTCACTGGTGTGGTCCTGGATATTTTTCCATATTTGTTGTCATCTAAACAATTAGATAATAACAAAATGCACAGAAAGAAGTTCATTTAAGAGAAAATATGAAGGTAATGAAGTAATAATAATATCAAATAGGGATGGGCATTTACAATAATTTCAATATTCGAGTATTCTTATTGTCTTATGAACGAGTCATCAATCACTCGCAAATTATGTACAAATATGCAGGTTTTTCTTAACGTAACAGAATAAATATGGAAGGTTTGTGTCTGACTGAAAACACAAGCTGAACCAAAGTTAAGCCAAGTAAATAGTATCCACTTAACTTTTGTTCTGCTAGTGTTTCCAGTCTGACACAGACTTCCCCGACATGATCTACTATTTACTAAATAAGGTTAGCAGGTGTATGGCTGTCAGAAAACAATATCTCATTGTTAAATTCATTCTTAAAAAGTAGTAATAGCCACCTTGTTGACACGTTACAAATCAGCCCTCATTGTTCACACGTGGATTTAGCATGTGAGAACTCTGCATGACTCCTGTTGTTATGATTTTGTAGCATCAATATTTATGATGCAAAAGATGCAAGAGCCAAAAGCATGTTTTGGTTTTACTGGAATTTGAACTCAAGGTTTTCTACAAAATCCTCTCTTAGGAGCCTTTTTACCCAAACCTGAGCACTGCATGGAACATTTCAATTTGCAGGGAACTACAGCATGTATGCATCTATACAATTAAAAAAAGAAAAAAAAGAACTTTAACACAGTTCTTCAAAGCTGATTCGTATGCAAGAAGAAGGGCAATAAAAAAAAAAATGTGAGTGAAATCGCTGACTAACATTGCAACAGCCCTGAAAGCCCAGAGCATGAAGCTGAACTCAAGCTGTTTCAAACACTAAAAAAAAACACTGTGGAAAGATAAACAACAAGCCCAACCTTTTTGTGCAACTGTTAAACTGATTAAACAGTCTTACAATATGCTAAGAATCTGCAGCTGGAACTGTAAATGTTTGCTTTGCACTGCCGTATTTTAAATCCAAGTTTTCTTACTTGTGTAAGGAAAAAAGATGAGGTGATAAATGAGGGGGAAAAAAGCTAGATGGCTGTTTCCCTCTCAGAAAGCACACTGCCAGATGACACAAAAACTAAATACCATCAACAGCTACAGATGTTTAACAGGAGATAAACAGCATTCACTCACTAAGTGTTTTTAATGTCCTTGTCGTGGGACTAATGAAGGATGGCCTTATCTCAAGTGTCAGATTGAAAGGTAAGGTCTTTTATACAATGCATGTATGCTTCAAAAAGGGTTGTGGCAGCAAACATTTGTTGTAGTTAAAAATAACCAATAATGAGTTACAGAAAAATACAAACACATACAACTAAAACTTTTTCACTATTTATGAATTTTAAGCATGTATTCATCTGATTTTTAAATACTAGTATAATGAAGACAGTTACAATCTCTAGAATCTCTGGAATGAACTGAGAGGCGATGAGGAAAACTCTGTTGGGATTCAAGCATTTGAACCAGAAGCTATTTGATTTCAGTGAGTCCAACAAAAGTTCAATGCATCATTAAATTTACAGTTTGTGAGGGATTTGATTCCATTTGATACGTGTGGAATTTAACTTCGATCTTTCAGTCCCAGCAATATAAAAACTAATATATAAAATAAAAACAATTCTAAACTGTACTGATCCAAACTTTCAAAGTCTCAATGGTCGATATTTTCAGCCTCTGCTGGGACACAATCTTTCCTTTTTTACCTTACGCATGGCTCACTTTAACACGATCGGTCTTTGTGGGTGTCTCTCTGCTCCTTTTTCAAGAGCATGTTTTTCACGGTTTGCACTGATTTCTCTCTCTTGCCTCTTCACAGAGCACTGCAATGAACTTTGTGGGTGGAAGCTTCAGTGAGAAACGCTCTGCCGAGCAATAGCTACAGTGCTCAGAAACACAGAGATCATCGTGCTCACTCTGCTCCGCATTGCTGCCTTGAGAGGCGTCAGGGCAGTGCTGACCTTCGTTAGCTCCAACAGGCATAAAACAAGCATCCTGCCTCACAAATTGAAATTAAGTTTGTGGAGAGCACGCACAAATAGGCATGCAAGATGATCAAATGAGAATCCATGAATAAATAGATATTCTTCCACAAAACTGACCTATAACTCCAGTATATTGCATTGTTGATGGAAACAAACAATCCACTAAGTTCAAAGACAAACGATGCATCTTGCTTAACTGAGCATTATAACTCACAAAGGTTAGACAAGCACACAAGCAATCGGGAAGAGAGATTATTAGTAATTCTGATAAATAGGTTTAGCATAATTAAAAGCATAATGAGGAATTAATATGCAATTTATAAACAGTCAGCATGCCGACTGAAAATAAATCACCCTCCTTCTTCTCACAAAGAAAAAATCCAGTAATTGCTACTTCTGCTTTTGATTGGCTATTCTATAGAAATTGCAACTATAAATTCTTGGTCAACATTTATGCTCATGTCAGAGGCAATGAGTACAATGTTAAAAGAATTTGGGTTCGACATAATTTTTAAACCTATGGATAGTGGTGTTATTTGGTCATATTTAAATAGCCCTAAATATATGATTGGTTGTTCATTTTTGGGAGGGGCAGGAACATATGCACACCCATTTGAAGTATATAATAATATTTATTCATCAAAAAGATTGAATTTTGAAAGTACTTTAGATACAGAAGATAAATTTTTAGTATCACCAGTGAGTGGACAAACTTACAATATTACACAAATGTTAGGGGAGTTATTTTCGGCAACAAGTACAAAGGATATTCAGCGTTTAACTAATGATTTTATGCAACTTACAAATGAATTATGTATTTTTATGCCAGTGGTAGAAAAGACAGCCCCTCTTAGAATTTATGATATAATGTTAAGTTTACCAGAAGCTACTTCATCACAAATTCAATATAGTTTTTATTATTATGGGACAATGAACCAAATGTTAGCGAAGATGATGCGAAATAAAAATATATATTTTATAGAATAATTTTGTAAAATATAACTATATTTAAGGAGGAAAATATGAAATTTGTTATAGGAATTGATGGTGGAGGAACAAGAACACAGATTACAGTTTGTGAGGAAAACGGAAAAGTTGTAGCTTCATCAATTGCAGGACCTAGCAATATTTTATCAAGTGGATACGATATTGCGAAGGAGTCTATTACAAAAGTTATTACAGATGGATTTTTACGCAGGGGTTATAGATTATCTGACTGTGTATCTTTTTGCATAGGTGTAGCAGGTGCTGGGCGTGATTATGTGAAGGAGCAAATTGAAGAAATCGTAAGAAGCACAGGGTATAGAGGGCCTCTTATTGTAACTCATGACGCAGAAACAGCGCTGGCTGGAGGGACTGCTGGAGAAGAGGGAATTTTGATTATGGCAGGCACAGGGACGATTTGTTATGGACGCAATGAGGAAGGAAAGATACATCGGGTCAGTGGCTGGGGCCATATTATTGGTGATGAGGGTAGTGCATATGGAGTTAGTGTGCAGATTTTAAATAGTGTAATGAAGGCGCATGATGGCAGGGGAAATCCTACGATTTTAACAGATTTAGTTTTGGATTATATGCAGTTAAAACAGGTTGAAGATATCATAGGTGAAATTTATAGACCAGGGGTTACTAAGCAGCATATTGCTGAATTTGCAGTGCTTATAGAAGAAGCTTGTGATAAAAATGATGAGGTGGCATTGGCTATAATTGAAGATGCGATTAATGAAATTTTTGAGTGTGTAGTAGCTGGAATTGATGCTTTGGGGTTTGCTAAAAAGAAGGTGAAAATTATAATAAGTGGGACTATGTTAGTCACAAATTCGTATATTAGAAAAGGTTTTGAACAAAAATTAAAGTACAATTATCCACTTGTTAATATTTGTACTATGATAAAAGATGCTTCTTATGGAGCGGCATGGTTAGCAAGGCAAAATTTAATAAATCCCTTAAATATCAGTACTTAGGGGGGATTATGATAAGTTTAGGGATAGATCAGATTGATAATATAGTCCATATATTTAAAAATAAAAAAGTTGGAATGTTAACAAATCAAACTGGGGTAAATAAAAATTTAGAAAGTAGTGTAGATATTTTATTTTCTAAAGTAAATTTAGTAGCACTTTTTGCTCCAGAACATGGAATTCGGGGGGATATCCAAGCTGGTGAGATTGTAGAAACATACATTGATGAAAGTACTAACTTAAAAGTATATACACTTTATGGAAAAACCAAACACCCAACTCAACAAATGTTTGATTTAATTGATATATTAGTAATTGATATTCAAGATATAGGTTCAAGATTTTACACCTATATAAGTACCATGGCGTATTGTATGCAGTCAGCAACAAGGTTTAATAAGGAAGTAGTTATATTTGATCGTCCAAATCCTATGGGTGGGAATTTGGTAGAAGGTAACATTATTAAGGAAGGTTTTGCTTCATTTATAGGGGTGTACCCTATTCCTCAAAGGCATGGATTAACAATCGGAGAGCTAGCATTATTATTTAATAATAAGTTTAAAATTAATTGTAAATTGAATATAATTAAAATGAAAAATTGGAAGAGGAGTATGATTTTTCAAGATACAGGCTTGCAATGGGTCATGCCTTCTCCCAATATGCCAACGATAGAAACGGTTTTTGCTTATAATGCGACCTGTATTTTTGAGGGAACAAACATTTCTGAAGGCAGGGGGACTACTAAGCCTTTTGAGTATATAGGTGCGCCTTGGATAGACGGAAAAATTTTTTCTAAAAAGATGAATAATAAAAATTTAAAAGGGGTATACTTTAGACCAATCTATTTTACACCAACATTTTCTAAGCATCAGGGGCAGTTGTGCGAAGGAGTTCAAGTGCATATTTTAGATTTTAAAGAAGTTAGACCAATAGAAATTTCACTACATTTATTGTATGAAATAAAAAATTTTAGTGAGGGAAAATTTGAATTTTTGAAGCCATATAAAGAGGGGCTAAAGCCTATGATTGATTATAATACTGGGGATAATTTAATTAGAACGACTGACTTTAAGCCACAACAAATACTAGAAATGTGGAATGAGGAGGTACGAGCCTTTTGTAATTATAACAAAAAACATTATACTTACGAATAAAATTTAATGAAACTTTAATATTATGGAGAAATTATATCTAAAATTATAATGAAATTCTACGATTTATTTATTTATAACAGAAAAAATATTAAAATTTTTAATTATCTATTGTCAAAAATTGAAAAACTTTGCTATAATATAGCCATATTATAACTGATACAAATATTAATAGAGAAACTATATATACTATAGTGTAAAAATCGTTTTTTTTTTTTTTTTTTTGGTGGAATTTAATTATACTGTAGTAAATATACTTCGGTTGAAAATATTTCACTTATTAACAAGGGAAAAGGGAAGGGGAAAAAAATGGAAGCAATTCAGCAAGTAGAAAAGAAAGTATTGGAAAAAATTTGTTTTTTTACAAATAAAATAATTAACCAAGAGTTCGGGAAGTTAGATTTGGTGGAGTTAGTTTTAGAGAGTCAGACGATTAGCCAACTTATAATTGATAATCGGCATGATTTAGTTATTTATTATCCTAAAAAAAATTTGTGTGGGGGCGAAATTTTTTGTTATGAAGTATTTATGACAGGAATTTTAGGTGCAAAATTAGGATATACAAAACAAGGCTTATCGAAATTAATTCTGGCATCTTTGTTAAAAGATATTTCGTGTTATTTATTAGGTTGGGCTAAAAAAGAATGGTTAAGTCACCCCAAAGAAAGTTGTGATTTTTTGGAAGAAATATATTTTGTAATGCCAGAAGATGTTTTGCAAGGGATTTTGCATCACCATGAAAAAGTTGATGGGACTGGGTTTCCTAATAGATTAAAGAGCGATGAAATTAGTGAATATGCAAAAATTATACAAGTGATAGAAATGTATTTTAGTTTCCACTCAAAAACTTTAGAAATACCAAATATAACAGGGAGTTTAGAACAAAATCTAGCGATAGTTTTTAAAAATTATGATAGAGACATCATGAAATGTTTTTTAAAACACACTAGTTTTTTTAATATTGATGATAATTTATATCTTACAGATTATACTTTGGTGAGTGTTGTGTACAATAGTTATGGGAATGTGTTTCAGCCAATAGTGCAGGTTATTAAAGATAAAAATAAGCAGTTTAAAAAAGGAAAATTATTGGATTTAAGATATACAAACACACTACATATTTTAGATATGTGTTAAGAATTTTCTTGACAAATAGTTGATAGCTAGATAAAATAACGGTAATTTATAATTTGAAAATGGAAGTGATTAGATGGCGATTAAGGCGTTAAAAGGAACAAAAGATATTTTTGGAGATGAAGCAAGAAAATGGTTATTGGTGGAGGAAAAAATTCATGGATTGTGTGAAGATTTTGGAATTAGCCAAATTCGTACCCCAATTTTTGAGCTAACAAATTTATTTCAAAGAGGAGTAGGTGAAACTACTGATATTGTACAAAAGGAAATGTATTCTTTTGTTGATAAAGGGGAAAATAATATTACATTAAAACCTGAAAGTACAGCGGCTGTTGTGCGTGCATACCTAGAACATAGTATGAATACAAACACTCAGCCAACGAAATTATATTATATTTCTCCAACTTTTCGTTATGAGCGACCAGAAACGGGGAGGTTTAGACAATTTCACCAATTTGGAGTAGAAATTTTTGGTTCAAATTCGCCAGCTGCTGATGCAGAAGTTATTAGCATTGGGGTTACTTTGCTTGAGCGTCTTAATATCAAAAATGTAGATTTGCACATAAATTCACTTGGGTGTAAGGAATGTAGAAAAGTTTATAATGCTAAGCTTACAGAATTTTTGGCTGAAAAATCAGAATATTTATGTAATCTTTGTGATGATAGACGAGAAAAAAATCCGTTACGTGTATTAGATTGTAAAAATGCAAATTGCCAATCTATTTTTGAAGATGCACCAACTACATTAGAAGCTTTGGGTGAATGTTGTAATAGTCATTTTGATAAGTTACAAAAGTTATTAGTATCTATGAATATAAAATTTATAGTTAATCCAAAAATTGTTCGTGGATTAGATTATTATACACAAACAGTTTTTGAATTTATTCCAAATGAAGGTTCTCAAGGTACTATTTGTGGAGGTGGGCGCTATGATGGGCTTATTGAGCAAATTGGAGGAAAACCAACACCAGCAGTAGGGTTTGGAGCAGGATTTGAGCGATTACTCTTGGTTCTTGAGGAGCAAAATGGAAATATTTTGGAGGCATCTAAAAGAGATATTTTTATAGGATATCACGGTGAAGATGCAATGGTTGAAGCCTTTAGATTGACTCATAATTTGAGAAAATTAAATATATGTGCAGAGAGTGATTGTGTACAAAGAGGTGTAAAAGCTCAAATGAAATATGCCAATAAAATTAATGCTACTTATGCTACAATTATTGGTGAGAGCGAGCTTGAAGCACAAATTTTGGAAGTAAAACATATGGAAACTGGCGAAGAAAATAAGGTTAAGTTTGAGGATTTGGAGCAGTTTTTAAAGACTAATATTAATTAATTGGAGGGCATCATGTCAGAAAATATGCAAGGTTTAAAACGTACTCATTATTGTACAGAAGTTAGTAAAGAGCTGATTGGGCAAGAAGTTGTTGTTACTGGGTGGGTGCAAAGACGTAGAAATTTAGGGCAACTTTTATTCATAACTTTAAGAGATAGAACAGGCTTATTACAGTTGGCTTTTGGTGAACAAACACAGGAGCAACTTTTTGAAAAAGCTGAGAGATTAAGAAGTGAATTTGTAATTGTGGCTCAAGGTATTGTGCGTTCTCGTGGTGCTGATGTAAATCATTCTATGGCAACTGGAGATATTGAAATTGAAGTTACTGAACTTAGAATTTTATCAGAAGCTGAAACGACTCCTTTTGAAATCGTTGAAAACAGTGATGTTAAAGATGAATTACGCCTAAAATATAGATACTTAGATTTACGTAGACCAGATATGCAACACAATATTATTTTAAGAAGTAAGGTTGCTGGAAGTGTTAGAAGATTTTTAGAAACTAATGGATTTTTAGAAATTGAAACTCCAATGTTAACAAAATCAACGCCTGAAGGAGCAAGAGATTATTTAGTTCCATCTCGTGTACACCCAGAGAATTTTTATGCATTACCTCAATCGCCACAAATTTTTAAACAGTTGTTGATGGTTTCTGGTTATGATAGATATTTCCAAATTGTAAAATGTTTTAGAGATGAAGATTTAAGAGCTGATAGACAGCCAGAATTTACTCAAATTGATATTGAAATGAGCTTTGTTGATGTAGAAGATATTATTTCTATGAATGAAAAACTTATTCAACAGGTGTTTAAAGAAACTATGGATATGAATATTGAGCTTCCAATTCAAAGACTTACTTACCAAGAAGCCATGGATAGATATGGTTCTGATAAACCAGATGTAAGATTTGGAGTAGAACTTGTAGATTTAACTCAAACCCTTACTAATTGTGGGTTTGCTGTATTTGAAAATGCTATTAATGGTGGAGGAACAATTCGTGCTATTAATGCAAAAGGTATGGGTGATTTGGGTCGTAAACAAATTGATGCACTTGTGAAATATGGACAAGATTATGGAGCAAAAGGTGTGGCTTGGCTTCAGATTAAGGCTGATGGAACTGAAAAATCTTCATTTACTAAATTTTTGAGTGAAGAAATTGTATCTCAAATTAAAGAGAAGATGAATGCTACTGGAGATGATTTAATTATGATTGTAGCAGATAAGCCAAATGTAGTATTTGCAACACTTGGAGCATTACGCCTTGAAGTTGCAAGAAGACTTGAGTTAACTCAAAAATCAGATTATAAATTTGTTTGGGTAACTGATTTTCCATTGCTTGAGTATGATGAGGAAGCTGGTCGTTATGTGGCGATGCACCACCCATTTACTATGCCAAAAGAAGAAGACCTTCACTTAATGGATAGCGAACCTTCAAAAGTTAGGGCCCAAGCGTATGATTTATGTTTGAATGGATATGAATTAGGTGGGGGAAGTCTGCGTATTTATCAACAAGATATTCAGGAAAAAATGTTCCAGTTATTAGGATTTGATAAAGAAACAGCATATGAAAGATTTGGATTTTTGTTAAATGCCTTCAAATATGGAACTCCTCCTCATGGTGGGATTGCATTTGGGCTTGATAGAATAGTGATGTTGATGACTCAAAGTGACAGCATCAGAGATGTTATCGCATTCCCAAAAGTAAAAGATGCAAGTTGTTTAATGACTGATGCACCAAACGTTGTAGATGTAAAGCAGTTAGAAGAATTACACATTTCGACTATTGAACCAAAACAAGCTAGTGAAGATGTAGAATAACAACTTAGGTGATACTCTAAAATTTGAGTGTCACCTTTTTATTTATTAAAGTTTAAGGAGAAAAATATGAATATCGCACAACAATTGCAACAAGAATTAGGCTTGAAAAAAAGTCAAGTTGAAAATACAATTCAATTAATAGAGGAGAAAAATACTATACCGTTTATTGCGAGATACAGAAAGGAATTAACGGGAGGTCTAAGCGATGAAGTTTTGCGAAATTTTTATGAACGCTTAACTTATTTACAAAATTTGGAAGCTAGAAAAGAACAAGTTATTAGGCTAATTGAGGAACAAGGAAAATTAACGCCTCAATTACAAGCTGATATTTTGAAGGCAACTTTGATGACTCAAGTTGAAGATTTATATTTGCCATACAAAACGAAAAAGAGAACAAGAGCTACAATTGCGAAAGAAAAAGGGTTAGAGCCACTTTCAGAAATTATTTTTGCTCAAAAAGAAGCTAACTTAAATGAGATTGCTAGTCAATTTATTGATGAAGAAAAGGGAGTTTCTACTATTGAAGATGCAATTTCTGGAGCAGAAGATATTTTGGCTGAGCAAATTAGCGACAATGCAAAATGGCGTGGGTATATTCGTAAAATTACTTTTGAAGAAGGTAAAGTTGTAGCTAAGTCAACAAAAAATGTAGCTGAAGATGAAAAGCAAGTTTTTAAAATGTATTATGATTACGAAGAGGCTGTAAAATCAATACTTGGGCATAGAGTTTTGGCGATAAATAGGGGAGAGAGTGAGAAAATTTTATCTATCAAAATTGATATAGAAAGTGAAAAAATATTTAATTATTTATCTAAACAAATTATTTTGGAAAAATCTACTATGGTGGAAAGTTTGGAGAGAACTATAAAAGATGCATACAAAAGGCTGATTTCACCTTCAATTGAAAGGGATATTCGTAATGAATTGACCGAAAAAGCTCAAGAAGGAGCAATAGATGTTTTTAAGAAAAATTTGTACCAATTATTAATGATTTCTCCGATTAAGGGACATTTTGTATTAG
>MDSP01000296.1_pt1 | contig 10622 bp, 8 predicted proteins | sample 1005811 | NCBI WGS metagenome assembly MDSP01 (sample SAMN05526596, study PRJNA338239) | gut metagenome | isolation source: stomach gut content | host: Naso elegans | place: Saudi Arabia: Red Sea | collected 2011-04
AATGAATATAATGATTAAAAGTAACGTTGTAACTTGTGATTTTGCAAGTTTATACAGTAGGGGCGAACTGAATACGCCAATAAGAAAAAGGGTAGCATAAGCTATCAAACTTCTTAAATAAAGTTTTTTTATTAACTTTTAGAACCCCACTTCTTCAGATGTGGGAGATTCAGAGGGCAAGCCGTTCTTTTGTTTTGTACGAATTTTAAACTTAAAAGAATCTTTCGAGCCTCTAAGTTCAATATCAGAAATAAAAATATCCCCTTTAAGACATATAATAATAAAAGTTATTAATATGCTTATCATCTGTACATCACTCATCATAGCACCCCCTTTCGGATACGCAAAAACTATATGCATAGCCCGCAGGAGGATAACATTTTAAAAACCCCCACACCTCGCCCCAGTGTGGATAACAACAATATTATAGCATAAAGTATAAGTTTGTACTATAAAAAATATCAAGTAATATGTTTACACTTAGCCTAAATTTGGGTATAATAAAATAAAGCACCAGTACTACTAATACTGATGCTCCCTAAATGTTTTGTATTTGGGGCTATGAAAAATAAAACTTACTTTTTAGAACGGTGCTTTTTAGAGGGCAAGCCGTTCTTTTGTTTTGTACGAATTTTAAACTTAAAAGAATCTTTCGAGCCTCTAAGTTCAATATCAGAAATAAAAATATCCCCTTTAAGACATATAACAATAAAAGTAATTAATATGCTTATCATCTGTACATCACTCATCATAGCACCCCCTTTCGGATACGCAAAACTATGCATAGCCCGCAGGAGGATAACATTTCAAAAACCCCCACACCTCGCCCAAGTGTGGATAACAACAATATTATAGCACGAAGTATAAGTTTGTACCATATAAAAAATAACAAAATATCTCAAATACCCCTATACTTATTTGTAATTTATGGTAAAATTATTACACCTAATAGGGGCATTTTTATGTTCAAACTCAGAAAGGATTTATTTTTATGTCTAACACAAAAGAAAATTTACAAAAAGATTTTGCACACCTACATGTACATACGGAATATAGCTTGCTTGATGGTTCGGCAAAAATCGAAACACTAATAAAAACTGCTAAAGACTTAAACATGTCAAGTTTAGCTATAACTGACCATGGTGTAATGTTTGGTGTAGTTGACTTTTACAAAAAAGCAATCGAAAACGGCATTAAGCCAATAATAGGTTGTGAAGTTTATGTGGCAAAACGCACACGCCACGACAAGCAATCGATTGACTCTAGGTCGTACCACATGGTGTTATTAGCAGAAAATAACGAAGGTTATCAAAATCTCATTAAGATGGTAAGTATAGCATTTACGGAAGGGTTTTATCGTAGACCTCGTATAGATTATGAATTATTACGTCAATACAACAAAGGGATTATCGCCCTAGGTGCATGTCTTGCTGGACCTGTATCTAGGCGAATTTTAGAAGAAAGCTATGACAAAGCGAAAGAGGCGGCTATTGAGCTTGATGAAATATTTGGAAGAAACAACTTTTTTCTTGAAATACAAGACCATGGCATAAGTGAGCAATCAATTGTAAACGCCCAAACTATCCAAATATCAAATGAAACAGGTATACCTCTAGTTGCTACAAATGACGTTCATTATATTCTTGCTGAAGATGCGAAACCTCATGAGATACTCCTTTGTATACAAACAGGCAAAACAATGAGTGATCCAGACCGTATGATTTATGAGGGTGGACAATTTTATTTAAAAAGCCCAGAAGAAATGTATAGTCTTTTTCCGTATCAACAAGATGCTCTTGAAAATACGGTTAAAATTGCTAACAGATGTGATGTAAGTTTCACATTTAACGAACTTAAACTTCCCAAATTTGATATTGATGATGGTACATCTGCGAAAGAATATCTCGAGAAGTTATGTCATGAAGGGCTAAAAATGCGATATAAAACTATAACGCCTGACCTTGAAAAACGACTTGAGTTTGAAATAGATGTTATTACCCAAATGGGCTTTATCGACTACTTTTTAATAGTAAGTGATTTTATCAAATATGCCAAATCTCAAAAAATCCCAGTAGGTCCGGGGCGTGGTTCAGCAGCAGGAAGTATCGTTGCATACACCCTAGAAATTACAGATATTGACCCGATAAAATACAATCTACTATTTGAACGATTTTTGAACCCAGACCGTGTAAGCATGCCCGATATCGATATAGATTTTTGTTATGAGCGACGTGGAGAAGTTATTGATTATGTAACAAAAAAATATGGCGAAGATAAAGTTGCACAAATAGTAACGTTTGGAACGATGTCAGCAAAAGCTGTTATTCGTGATGTTGGACGTGCATTAGATATGCCATATGCACAAGTTGACACAATAGCCAAAATGATACCTAACGAACTAAAAATGACACTTAGTAAAGCGTTAGAGATGAATTCTGAACTTGCTCAAATATATGATAGTGATGAGGAAGTAACATATCTAATTGATACGGCGCTTAAACTTGAAGGAATACCTCGTCATTGCTCAACACATGCGGCAGGCGTAGTAATCGCAAAAGAGCCGCTAACAGACTATGTACCGCTAAACTCACACGATGGAAACGCCACAACACAATTTCCTATGACGACGCTTGAAGAATTAGGGCTACTAAAAATGGACTTTTTGGGGCTTAGAACGCTTACGGTTATTGATAATGCAATAAATCTTATACAGCGTAACAAAAACATTGAAATCAATTTTAACAATATGGAATATGATGACCCAAAAGTGTTTGAACTGATTTCAAGCGGAAACACAGAAGGGGTGTTTCAACTTGAAAGTGCTGGAATGAAGTCGTTTATGAAAGATTTAGCACCAAGTTCATTGGAAGATATTATAGCAGGGGTGTCACTTTATAGACCAGGACCTATGGATTTTATTCCGAAATATGTGCAAGGTAAAAAAGATAAAAATACAATAACTTATACGCACCCAAGTTTGGAGCCGATATTAGAAAACACATATGGTTGTATCGTGTATCAAGAGCAGGTTATGCAAATAGTTAGAGAACTTGGTGGTTATAGCTTGGCTCGTAGTGATATTCTTAGACGTGCAATGGGTAAGAAAAAAACCGATGTTATGATGAAAGAGCGTGAAATATTTTTAAATGGAGATGGTGAAACTGTTGTTGGAGCGGTTGCAAATGGTATCCCAGAACAAGTGGCAAACCAAATTTTTGATGATATGATGGATTTTGCTAAATATGCATTTAACAAATCGCATGCAGCAGCTTACGCAGTAATTGCATATCAAACTGCATATTTAAAAACGCATTATCCAGTTGAATTTATGGCGGCATTATTAACGTCTGTAAAAGATGTTCCAACAAAAATAACTCAATATATCGAAAGTTGTAAAAAGCAAAATATTAAAGTGTTAGTTCCCGATATAAACAAAGCATTTGGAGAATTTTCTACCAGCGGAAATGACATTGTTTATGGTTTGTCTGCAGTTAAAAATGTGGGTACAAATGTAGTTGAACTACTAGTAAAAGAACGTGAGCAAAGTGGCTTATACAAAAGTTTAAATGACTTTTTTACTAGAAATGCGGACAATCAATTAAAACGAAGATATGTAGAATGTCTAATTTTGGCGGGAGCGTTTGATAGTTTAGGTGGAAAGCGTAGCCAATATTTAGCGATATACCAAGCTATTGGAAATGGCATAGTGGCGAAGAAAAAGCATACAATAGAAGGACAGATGGATTTATTTGCTTTTGGTAAAAAAGATAACATTTTAAAAGATGAACTGCCTAATATAGATGAAATGGACTCAAAACAACTTTTGGCGATGGAAAAAGAAATGCTAGGGGTATACATTACGGGTCATCCATTAGAAAAAGTAGCAAATCAAATGAATTGTTTTACAACACACACGGTAATTCAATTTTTAGATGATGAAGGTGAACTTCAAGTTAAAGAAGAAGATGAAGTTGTTATAGGTGGACTGATTTTAAACAAAAAAATCCAGTTTACACGTACAAATCAAAAGATGGCATTTGTTATGATTGAAGATTTAACAGGTGTTGTTGAGTGTATAATATTTCCTAATGTATTTAGTCAACTAGACAATATAGAAGAAGGTGAACCTATAATAATTATGGGTAAAATATCTCTAAAAGGTGACGACGAAGTGAAAATTATTGCTAATAGTGTAAAAACATTAAATACTTTGTTGTCAAATTATATTATTTTAAAACTAAATAAGGAACAAAGAGTTCCAGAAATTAGACAAAAATTGTTAGACTTGTTCAAAAAATTTCCAGGACACTCAAAAGTATTAGTATATAATATAGAAGAAAATACTAAAAAAGCCTTTCCGCCACGATATAATGTTAGTATAAATGATGACTTAATACTAGAACTGTCGAATATAATTGACAAAGAGTGTATAATAGTACCGAAAACCAAATAATTTCATTGCAATTTGGCATTAATTTTTGTACAATAATAAGGTATAAAAATAATCTGGTAATAAAATAATAGATATATACAATTAATATAGTATAATCAGGAGGCTTTTCTTATGGAAAACAAAATTAGTACAATCGGTGTCTTAACAAGTGGTGGAGATGCACCTGGAATGAACGCTGCAATTCGTGCAGTAGTAAGAACAGCGATTTCTCACGGAATTAAAGTTTTAGGAATTAGAAATGGGTATCGTGGGCTATTGGCTGGAGATGTTTGGGAAATGAAATCTAAAGACGTTTCGGACATTATCCAACGTGGTGGAACAATTCTACAAACTGCTAGATGCCGTGACTTTATTAAACCAGAATATCAAGAGCGTGCAGCTGAAATGTGTAGAGTATTTGGTATTGAAGGACTTGTAGTTATCGGTGGAGATGGTTCTTTCCAAGGTGCTGAAAAACTTGCAAACTTAGGAATTAACACTATCGGTGTACCAGGAACTATTGACCTTGATATCGCTTGTACAGAATATACAATAGGGTTTGACACTGCAGTAAATACTGCTATGGACGCAATAAACAAAATATTAGACACATCATCTTCTCACAACAGATGTTCAATCGTTGAAGTTATGGGTAGACATGCTGGTTATATAGCGTTATGGTGTGCTATTGGGACAGGTGCTGAAATCGTACTTATGCCAGAAAAAGAAAGAATGTCAAATAAGGAAATTATTAAAAATATCATCGAAAACAAAAATCGTGGTAAAAAACATTTCCTTATTATAGTTGCAGAAGGTGTTGAAGGGTATCACGAACTTGCAGAAGAAATCGAACAAGTTACAGGTATAGAATCAAGAGTTTCTGTTCTTGGACACTTACAAAGAGGTGGTTCACCAACTGCTGTTGACCGTATGCATGCGTCAATGATGGGTGCACGTGCTGTTGATTTACTTTGTGAAGGAAAAGATAAGCGTGTTGTTTCTTATGTTAAAGGTGAGTATGTTGATTATGACATCAATGAAGCACTAAAAATGACTAAAAACCTAGATGAAGAAATGGTTAGAGTAAGCAGAATTTTAAGTGTAAAATAAATAATATGGACGTCGTATTTCGGCGTCCTGTATAATGACGGGGGATAAATTGAAATGCGTAAAACGAAAATAATTGCAACAATAGGGCCAAAAACAAACGACATAGAATCAATCAAAAAAATAATCACTACTGGAGCCGATGCTATTCGTATCAACTTTTCACACGGTGACCGTGAAGGACATGCGGAAGTAGCAAAAAGAGTAATGCAAGCTAGAGAAGAACTTGGAATTCACACAGCACTTGTTCTTGACACAAAAGGACCAGAGATACGTACAGGAGTTCTTGCAGAAGGCGATGTAACATTAGTTGCAGGGCAAACACTTGTGCTTACAACTACTGAAATTGAAGGAAATAGCGAAAGAGTAAGCGTAACTTATGAGGAGTTACCAAATGATTTGAACGTTGGAAACACAGTATTAGTAGATGACGGTCTAATAGAACTTACAGTTACAGCTATAGAAGGAACAGAAATTACATGTAACGTTGTAAATGGCGGTTTACTTGGCTCAAGAAAAGGTGTGAACATACCTAATGTATCTATCAAGTTGCCAGCACTTACTGAAAAAGACATTTTAGACATTGCTATGGGAGCAGAAATGGGATTTGATTTTATCGCAGCGTCATTTATTCGTTGTGCGTCAGACGTAATCAAAATCCGTAAAGTGTTAGAAGAAAATGGCGGTCACGGTATCCAAATTATTTCTAAAATTGAAAACCGTGAAGGTGTTGATAATATTGATGCAATTTTACAAGTTACAGATGCAATTATGGTTGCACGTGGAGATTTAGGGGTTGAAATTCCACCTGAAGAAGTTCCTGTTATACAAAAACTTCTTATAAACAAATCAAATGAACTTGGAAAACCAGTAGTTACAGCAACTCAAATGCTTGAGTCTATGATTACAAATCCAAGACCAACTAGAGCAGAAGCTAGTGACGTTGCAAACGCAATTTTTGATGGAACTTCAATAATTATGTTATCTGGAGAAACTGCAAAAGGTGATTATCCACTAGAGTCAATTGAAATGATGGTTAGAATTGCAAAGATGGCTGAAAAAACGCAAGAGGTATATAACCGTACTTACACTGGTGCAGGTAGCATTAGTATGACAACAGCTATGAGTTATTCAGCAACTCAAGCGTCACATAACCTTGATGCGGCAGCAATTGTTACAGTTACAAAATCAGGATACACAGCTCGTTCACTTTCAAAATACAAGCCAGAAGCTCCAATTTTTGCTTGTACAACAGAGGAAAGAACAGCTAGACAAATGAACCTAGTTTGGGGTTGTATACCAGCACTTCTTGAAATTAAAGATGGTGAAGACACAGACACAATTCTTGAGAATGCAGTACTAAGAGCAGAAGAACTTGAAGTTGTAGAACAAGGTGATGTTGTTGTTATTACAGCGGGTGTACCATTTGGTATTGCAGGAACAACAAATGAGCTTAAAGTTCAATACGTTGGAAATGTTTTGGCACGTGGAGTTGGTGTAATAAACGAAACTTTTACAGAAGCAGAAACAGTTACAGGAACTGCTAGTGTTGTAAAAGTGCTTGATGAAGCAGCACAAAATTTTGAATATGGCAACATTTTAGTTACAAAACAAACTACAGACGACTACTTATGGATTATGTCAAAAGCTAGTGCAATCGTAGTTGAAGATGAAACTCCAGTAGAGAAAAATCACGCAGCTAGAATAGGAAAAACATTAAATATTCCAGTTGTAATTGCAACAGGGGTAGCATGTGAAACTGTTAAAAATGGTGCAACTATTACAGTAGATAGCGTTAAAGGATTAGTATTTCACAACTAATAACTAATAAATTCTGGGGGCGTATTTATATTGCCCCCTTTTATTTGTATAAAAAAGCAGTTTTGAAAAATACTAATAATACTATATTTTAAAGGGAGGGTTCATTTTTAATGCAAAGAAGAAGAACAAATGAAACAACGGCTTTAAATTTTGACTTCCTAAAATGGAATATTGGTCCAGCACAGATATTAGTTATAGGATTTTTGGCTATAATTATAATAGCAACTTTATTTCTTATGTTGCCTATAAGTACAAATGCTGATAGACATACACCATTTTTAGATGCATTATTTACTGCAACTTCAGCTGTATGCGTTACAGGGCTATCCGTTGTAAATACGCTTGACCATTGGTCGCCATTTGGCAAGTGCGTCATACTTGTGTGTATCCAAATTGGTGGACTTGGGTTTATGACTTTAGTTAGTATGATTTTTGTATTAACAGGAAGAAAAATTACGCTACGAAACAGATTAATAATGCAAGAAGCACTAAACTTTAGTACTCCCTCAGGGGTAGTTCGGTTTGCAATATTAGTTATAAAATTAACATTTTTGATAGAAGGTATAGGTGCTGTATTGCTGAGTTTAGTTTTTATTCCAGAATATGGCGTTTGGAAAGGCATATTATATTCTATATTCCATTCGGTGTCTGCATTTTGTAATGCAGGTTTTGATATGGTTGGTCACAACAGCTTGACCCCGTATGTGGGCAATGGAATTGTAAACTTTACAGTAATGATGCTTATTACATGTGGGGGACTGGGGTATACCGTTTGGCTTGATACGTATAATGCTCTAAAAATAAAAATGGATGCAGCAGAACATTTTACATGGCGACAAGCATTTTATAAACTGTCGTTACATACAAGACTTGTATGGATTTTAAGTATAATGTTAGTACTCATAGGATTTATATTTTTCTTAGTTGCTGAATACAACAATCCAGCTACACTTGGACAGCTACCACTAAAAGAAAAAATTTATGCAGCTATGTTTCAATCGGTATCGCCACGTACAGCAGGATTTAATACTATTCCACTTGATGAACTTACAATGGGTTCACAACTTATGTATTCTCGATGAAGTTGGTAGTTATTCTTTAGTTGACGGAAGCCAATATAATACTACTACAAGAAATTGGAGTAAAGTTCGTGTAACAGATATTGACATGGCTATAGATGGTAATGGCGATATTTATGTTGTGTTTAAACCCGGTGATGGAAGTGTTAGCGTTAAAGTTAAAAAATATGACGCTCAAACAGGCGAGTGGAGTGACTTGGGTACTATAAACCCAGATGACCAAGTTGATTACGCTTCTATTGCTGTTTCTGATACTGATATATTTGTAGCTTATAGAAATTTATTAGATGATGAAAGAATAATTTCTTACAAATCACCTAAATCTTCTAGTACTGGATCTTGGCAGAATATCGGCTATATATCAGACAGTCGTTCAAGTAGTGTTGATATTGCCGTTGACAGTTCTGGTAAAGTTTATGCCGTTTATAATGAATATGGAGCTAATGGTAGTTTTAGTGTTAATTCTAAAATTTATAATGGGGGCTGGGGCTCTCATCAGAGTGTTGCTAATACTAAAGGAATTGAGGCTAAAATAGAAAGTGGGAAAAATGCTATGTATATTCACTTTCTTGATGAAGAAGATGATTATAAATTAAATGTTTATCGTGCCATAGGTGGTGGGTCTTTTCTTAAACTTGGGGGTAGTTTTCCTGCTCCTCGTGCTCATTATGCTTCACTTGCAGAAGGTTCTGATGGGGCAGTTTATGTGTCATATAAAAATGGAAATACTTTAAAAGTTGAAACTCAAAAATATTCAAATAGTTGGCAGACTGTAGGACAATCTGTTCGTAATATAAATGAAGAATCATGGATGGGTGAGACTCAAACACTTGCTATAGGTGATGATATATTTTTAGTCTTACAAAATAGATATTGGGGCGGTCAACTTGAGATATATCGCCTTGAGACTGATAACTGGGCTTTAGTTTATGAAGGAAATAGTAGTAAATATGTGTTTGGTATTAGGGCATCTTCTAATGGGGACAGTGCTTATATTTCTTTTACAGAAAAACCGGGATATGTTGCAGAACAGCAAGGTAATGGAGACTTTATTTCTTATTTATATAAAATAGAGAGTACTTCTAATTAGGGGTTTTTAAGTTATGAAAAAATATATTTATCTTTTACTTTGTTTATTTTCTATTTACTCTTGTGGTAGTAGTGAAAGTAGTCTAAACCCGACAGACACTTCTTCATTTGGGGGAAGCGTTTTGAGTGCGTTGAAAAGCGTAATTTCTCAAATAAAAGACCCAGGTGTTTATAAAAGAGAAGGAACACAACCCGGATATGAATATGCTGAGGAGTTTATGGCGAGAATGAGCCAATTAGGATTTAAACCCTATGAGCCACCACCCACAGACATGCTTACACAAGAAGAAAAAGAATATTTAGCGAGTAATCCTTATGGAGATGTTCGTATTACGAGTATTAGCTCTTCCGGTTGGCCTCTTATTTGGCAAGAAAGAGAAGCTATTATAGACATGTTTGCCGTTATGAGATATATAATGAATGAGCCTGATTTTGCAGATAAACTTTTCAGCATGACAGGCGACGGAGGAACAAGGCTAACTACAGGACCAAGTGGTAACTTTAAGACACCTGAGAGTTTAGTTAATTATGACAGGTATCAAATATTTCCGGGTTATAAAGAGCTAAACAAAGAAAGATTTATTCGTTTACTCCTTAATGCTTCATTTAATATTAAAATAGCAAAGCGTGAAAAATTAATGGATGGTTTTTATGAGTCGTATGCAAGAGCACAAGTACCCATTGGCCCCGGTCTTTATGCCTATCCTGATGAATATGAAGATTACTGGCTTAAAACAACAGGAAGATATGGAGGCGACACCATTGAAGTAAGTCAAGATGCTATGTCTGACTTAGATCCTTATTATGAAGGTTCAAGGGCACTGTGTCCGAGGCCTTAAGAAGGTCCAGGAAAACAGCGCCGACCACCCCTCCCCGGTCTAGACCAGCTTTGATGACCTCAAGGACAGCAGCATGCAGTTTCAGTTGAGTGGTTTGCTCTGAAGCCAAACTGCACGGGATTTAGCAGGTTATCATGGTGATGGTCTGAGGGTCAGATGAACCAGGCGAGCTCAAACAGTGCTGATGTACAGTGTTCAATGACCTGAAAGAGAAAGATCACCGCAGACTTTCTGCAAAATCACTAAAACAGTGGA
>MDSP01000297.1_pt1 | contig 10617 bp, 12 predicted proteins | sample 1005811 | NCBI WGS metagenome assembly MDSP01 (sample SAMN05526596, study PRJNA338239) | gut metagenome | isolation source: stomach gut content | host: Naso elegans | place: Saudi Arabia: Red Sea | collected 2011-04
ATAATAGCTTGTGATGACTTAACTTTAGTTATAGTTGACGTAATAATTGACAACGGATAACTAATAAACACCATAAGTTGTGATGAACTCAAAATTGCACCTACGTCCAATCTGCCCATTGCAACCATCACACCTGCCATAATAATTGTACCTATATACATTAAATTTCTAAACCAGTCCGACAACCCCGCAATTAACACACTATATGTTTCAGATGTTAATTTTGTTGCGGCTAGTTCTTCGCTTTTTTGGTCATGTTTGTTATTTGCTGACACTTCACTGTTATAAGTTTTAAAAATTTCAAATCCACCAAACAAATCTTTAACTACGCTAATGTATTCTTTGTTTTTTGCTGACTCTTTTTCAACTAAATCACTTGCTTTTCCACTCATAAAATACGGAATTACCAGTTGTATAACCCCTAGTAGTAGTATTGCCCCTGCCAAAAGTGAATCAATAGTTATTAGAAAGTATAGCGAAACGCTAAAAGAAATGAATTCGTAATAAGTTATACATAGTGTATCAAAATAAGAAGTCTCTAACCTTGCAACGTCCGTGAAAAGTATGTTGCTGTAATAAGATGGGTCATTTTTGCTATATTCGATGTATGTGTTGTTGCTTATTGATTTCATTATATCGCTTTTTAAGCTTAGTGTTGCTGATTTTACAAGTTTGCGACGAACCACTTTATACGTGCCTGTTAGTGTTACTTCAACGCACAAATATGCAATTGTAACTAATACAACGTTTTTGAACACTTGCATGTTTCCCTCAACTGCCGAGTTTAGTATCCATTCTAAGATAAAAGCTTGGTAAGTTGTTACTGCCGCTGCAATAGTTGCAATAATTATAAACGCTAGGGATAACGATTTTGATTTAAATAAATATTTAAGCATGAATGCTCCTCCTAAATTTTCAGGTTTGTTGTTATAATTATTTAAACTAAAAAGTTAATCATGGGTATCCCTCCTCAATTTTTGACTTCGTGTTTTAATTATTCGAATATGTAATTATCATGGTTATCCCTCCTAAGTTTTCCGACTTCTCGTCACTAATAAGTTATCGTCCAATTTATTATTAAGCTTTAGTATTAATATCCAACGTCTTCCAATGTTGGATTAACTGTATCGGAATTTCTAGTTGTATCAATGTCATCTAAGTCTAGACATAAGCCCATTTTAATATTTAATCAATACTTATCTAACCTAAGTTTGCAAAAAAGCCTCTATGCATTTAACATAAAAGGCTGCTTTTTATAGTTAAAATAACGTCTACATGTTCATAAATAGTTTATTAAAATCTGCAAACGACATTTCTGGTTCATTTTGTTCCATATTTGCTTTAACGTTTTGCAGTATTTTATCTATTTCTTCTGAAGTATATCTGTCCATTGCACTAGGTTCTTTGCCTTCTTCTTCAAGTGCAATTTGCTTTAGGTCGTCTAAAACTTTTGCCAAGTTTGATTTTGCCTTGTCCGATAAATCCGAGTCTGCAAGGTCAGCAAGCATTTCATCATATTCTGCTGATGTATATTTTTTGTCACTAGCCGATGTTATCATGCTTGTATATTTATTTATTTTCCCAATGTCGTCATACTCAAAATGTTTTGTATATTTAGACATCTCCTCATTTGTTATACCTTCAAGTGATCCGTGCTTGTCATAATATTCCACCATAGATTGTTGCATTCGTTTCAAATCATCTGCTAGTGACATTAAGTGTTTATTTGCAACTTTCTCTTGTTGTGTTAACGGTGTCCACCCCTCGTCTGTCACACGATTAGAATTTATGTTTTGATAATTTTGTAATACAACATTTTGTAACATGTCATTTATGCCGTTTTTGTCGCTTTCTCTCATAACGTTTGCAAAATTTTTTGTAGTTAAAAGCAAGCCTCTTGCCTCATCGCTAATTTGAAGTCTATCGTATTCATCACCTAAATTTTGGTTTAGGTCGTCTTGGATTTGTGCATTTGTTTGGCCATTCACAGTTTGAATCCAATAACCTGAAGTTGAATTTGTTCCCATTATTATCATGTTTTTATCCCTCTCTATATTAACAGTTTTTGCTAATAATTATATTTTCTATACAATTTGTATTTTCTTGAAGTTGAATTTTTTACGTCTGATATAATTCAACAAAGTATCCCTTACTATCTAATAATTTTTCAAAACTACCTTTTTCTTTAATTTCTCCGTCTTTTAACACAATTATTTCATCAAATTTATCTAAAATTCTAGGATTTAGCTTATGCATGATTGCTATGCAACTTTTATGTTCAAGACTTAAAATATTTTCTTCTATTGCATAAGCTGTATTATTATCAAGACTTGACGTTGATTCATCTAATATAAGAAAATTAGAATTTTTCAATACCGCTCTAGCAATAGCTATTCTTTGTTTTTCGCCTCCTGATAAAATATTCCCATCTTCCCTAAGTATTGTATCTAATCCATTAGGTAACTTCTTCACTAATTCTTCAAGCTTTGTTAATTTTAAAACTTGTTCTAACTCTACTGGTGGATAATTCATATATAAACATATATTATTTTTTAGAGTATCATCAAATATAAATATATCTTGTGAGATTACTACAACATTATTATATAAAACTTGCTTTGATACATTTGATAATCTTATATCATCAACAAGTATTTCACCAGTGTAATCTGTATATAAACCTAATAATAGATTGATTAGCGTACTTTTCCCACTACCGCTAGCTCCAACAATTGCGTACTTTTTGCCTAATTCAAATTTTAACTCAATATTTTTTAGTACTGGTGTGCTATCTGTATAGCCAAAACTAACATTATTTATTGATAAAGTTTTAACTTCAGTTGGATTCTTTAATATCTTTGTAGTTTTTACAGGTTTTATAAGCTCTATAAATTTTTTGGTAATTGGTGCTGTTGATTTAAGCTGTGTAAGTTCAGCTGAAATCAATTCAACGGGTGCTACAATTCCACCAATAAGTTCTAACAATGCAATAATTAATCCAACTGTTAATTCGCCCTTCAATACAAAATATGTGCCAATCAACATAATTAACATATACATAAGCTGTGTAATACTACCCGATAACCAAGAAACATTATAGTTATATGTTTCAGCTACTGTTTTACAAATTTCTAAATTACTATTTGCTTCTTTATGAGCTTGTAAAATAGGTTGCTCAATATTATATGTTTTAATAATTTGAAATCCAGTTAAAAAATCTTTTACTTTACTTGTATAATTGCCTAATTCTATTGAATAGTTAACTTGTAACGCGCCTAGCCTTTTGCTAAATAAAGTTGGAATATGCAATGCAGTTAGTGCTCCTGTTAAAATAAGTACAGCTACAAGAGGCTGTATCATTAAAGCCGCTATCGTATAAATAACTAAATTAATAGTCTGTTGGTATAAGGATAATATATTCATAAAATATCCTTGTTCAATCATTCTAATATCGTTATTTAGTAAAGAAATCTGATTAGATGTATTCACTGCTGAAAAATCGCTTAGTGATAGTTTTAGTATGCTATCCATTGAATCTTCCTTCAATTTAATTATTGCATCTCGCACAATAATTCTTTTTAAATATCGTATAAATAACGCAACCATCATGTCTAATAACATAACTAATATCGCTGTACTTATAATATTTTTCAAATCATCTATTGTACCGCTAGTAGCAATATCAATAATTGACTGAAATATAAATACAAACGTCAAACTGCAAATTATACCTATCGGAGCAAATATAATATATAAAAATAATAAAAATTTATTAGATTTAAAATAGTGTTTCAAATATCCTTTCCTCTTTTCCTAAACTATAATGTTTTAATCCTTAGTTGCTATAAATCGATTATATATTAAGCAACAAAATAAAACCACACAATAGGCAGGTTAGAGAAATTTTTAAATTTAACCCTGTTATTGTGTAATTTTATTTGCCTAACCCCTCTTATATTGTTTAGTTAATGGGCAATTCATCCACTCCCCTAAAGAGATAGTGGTTTTCTTGCTAAAAATCTATAAAATTTGTACAATCAAATGTATATCTAGTATAATCTGGATTAAATAATGTTTTTCCTTCTTGCATCCATTTTCTTGCATATTCTACGGCTTTATTAACATTATAAGAACTAGCATTCATAATAGGTGCTACTATTTGATATGATACATCAGATTCAATAGTCGGCATAATTTGATTTCTACCTGCATTTGTATCATCAGTATTCAAATATAGTAAAATTATTTCATCAACAAATTTATGTAGTTGTTCTATTATATCAAAGTCGGTTAAATCCAAGCATAACCCCATTTTGATATTTTGATAGTAAATATCTAGTTGAAAAAACTCATCCGTTGATAGCATTGTATCTTGCCCATATAATGCCAATAAGTAACTATCAGCTAGTAGTATTGTGTCATAATACTTCTCTAATAAATCATCAGGAATATATCTGATTTCCTCTATGCTATCGATTGTATAAATTTGCTGAATATCTTCAGCTGTATAGTTGTATACTATATCTGTATTAGAGTTAGCATAAATATTTGTAGCCATAATTCCTAGCATATGACCAATTATCATGAAATTCTTAATTTTTTTAAACTTCATAAAATAGGCCAGGAGACACGTCACTTTAGTGATGTGAGGAATTGCTTTCCATACTCCTTGCATCCTCCTTTTCTTTGTGATATAATTTCCACTAAGAGAAAACCGTTGCGTAAAAGGCACTCTTGAAGAATTAGTAGAGTAAACTCTATTGATTGAGCCACAGTCAATCTGGCTTATAGTAACAATCGTTTGAGGTAGGAGATATTAAAATATCGCTCTGACTACGTGTAGATTAGTTACAAGCTCGTCACTTCAGTGATGAGTAGTTGACATAAGCTCATATAATTTCATGTTGTTTTATTCCTCCTGGAATTGCAAATTCAAATTGCTCTGGAAATAATGCATTGGAACCATATGTCATATTAATATCAATATAATTATTAGTTTTTAGAATATATATATATCCATTTTTTCCTGCAAACTCTCTTGCTATTTCAAAGTGACTAGTTTTGGAAATAAAATTACCTGCGGTTGTATTGCTTTTAGTGTACATTACAGGGTTATTTTTGCAGTATGCGTATAAATTTAAGCCATCACCCCTATAGGAGTCCTCTTGTGTAAACCTTGCTATTACTGGGTTGTAGTACCTTGCTCTTAGGTAATACTGTTGTGATATAGGGTCATATTGTTGTCCGTTGAACTTAAATCTGTTTTGTATAGATTCTGTTTGTTCTACTGGCGTTCCCCATGCGTCATATTTATAGCTATTTACCCTTTTATCGTAGTACAATTCTTCATTATACGTTGGGTATTGTACTTGCGATAGTTGTCCTACTTGGTTGTAAGTATATAGAGTTGTACCATCTAGTGTATCTTTTTTAGTACGGTTTCCGTTGTTGTCATACTCATAGGTGTTATCTACTAAGATACTTTGCCCGTTAGTCTAGTAACTTGTGTATATTATGAGCATTAATACGGGGGTGAAAACCACCACTATCACTACCAATCCAACCGCCATATGTTTGTAATACTTTATTCAAATGTGGTAGTATAAACTTGACCTGTTTAGGATGGTGAGAAATACAGAAAATTATGCTTATGTTATTATCCATTAAATCTTTTCTATCTACTGACTCAATATCATCCATATCCATTTGAATCCATTGAGTATAAATACCATTCAAATACTCTATTTCTAGTGCATCTAGTGACTGTGTAATAAAGGTTCTTTTAACATTCACTTGTTCTGCTAGCTCTTTAATGTCATTTAACGTGATCTTGTTGCCTGTACAATAAAAAATATCATCCATTTAGTTGGATCCTCCTATTTATCTGGTTTAATTAAATCTAATAATAACTCTATATTATTAGTCATTAGTCCTCCAATTTCTTCAACTCCCTTTTTTACATGTGGACTCATGCTTGATCCCGAAACACCAATAACTACTTTCCCTTCAGAATTAATCATAGGATCCAATCTATCTTGAACCTGTCGTGTAAGACCCTTTCCGTTACCTTCTTTAAATTCTATTATAACATTATCAGTTTCAAAATCTATTTCAATATTCTCTCTACCATCTGAGTGTATGCGAATATGTCCTGACTCAAAGTCTCTATCTGGATATCTCTCACTAAACCTTTCCATAAAATTTTGTACTTGTGGTTCTGGGGCTCCTTTATCAATACTATTTGAAGTATTATAATTTTCAACAGTATTATTTTGTGTAGTTTGTACAACATTAGTCTGTGTATTCTTAACAGTTTCACTTGCTGAGGGACACTTATTAAAACCACTAGGGTCCACATAACTTACAGGGTTGTTTTTGCAGTATGCGTATAAATTAAGCCCGTCGCCTCTATAAGTATCTTCTTGTGTAAACCTTGCTATTACTGGGTTATAATACCTTGCTCTTAGGTAATACTGTTGTGATATAGGGTCGTATTGTTGCCCATTAAACTTAAATCTATTTGGTACAGTTTCAGTTTGTTCTAATGGCACTCCCCATGGTCATATTTGTAGCTATTAAGTACATTTGTTCCTTGTGTTATATGACTTATGGAGCCCATTTCGTCGCTGTGGTAGTGATAGTACGTTTTGGCATAATCACTATGACTTGCTATTAATTCTGAACCTCTTATATAGCTTGTCCATTCATCTTCTTTTTCGGCTATAACTTCCCTATCTTGATTAAAGATAGAAGAAATCTTCATTCAGTGTGGGTTATAAGCACACTACTGAATGTTAGATGCCTTAATCAAGAAAGAAGTTATTCTTTCTGATAAACTGGATTAGCTTGTGATTTTCTTCCATTTCATATCTTAGACCTTTAGCGTTATATTGGTATTTATTTACTACTATTTCATCGTTCTATGGCTAGTCTTCTAAATTCCCGTATTTGCTAAATAAATCAAGCCATCTTCCCTTACCTAACATATCCCCTGTAAACCCATCAGATAATTCTGTTATATCAACTGATTTTAAAAGCTTATCGTCCTCATCATATTTTTCTAATATTAACTTGTAGTCTCCATGTAGTATAAACAGGTGGTTTAATAATGATAATATAGTATGAGCCACAATAGACTTAGTCCTCTCAAGAACTACATCGCTTTCATTGTCCTCTTTATGAAAATACCCTTCATTATATACCTCAGAATATGCTGTCACTATGTTATCATAGGTGCGTTCGACAATAAACTCACCCAATTTTAAAAGTTCGGGTCTCTCTTTAAAATAATTTGAAATTTCTCTTTCCATTCACTCTTCTCCTTTTTAATGTTAATGCCCTAGTATTTTGGATTAGTTCCAGGGTATTTTGGATGGTGTCACTACTCCATTAGCATACATATCAACTACAGCATAGTCAACTAGCATACGTGCATAACTTATATCGGCTTGGTTTACTTGAGTTATTCTTCCCCATTCATCAAGTGTATAGGTCGTTTGGTTATTTTCGCCATCAGTTGTGCCTACAATATTGCCTCTTGCGTCATAACTAAATGTTTGTTTGGCTCCACCCATCGTTTGTATTTTTGTTTTGTTTCCTTGTAGGTCATACTCAACGTTTATTCCACTGTTGTTTGCATCTACTTGATTTATTAATCTTCCAAATTCATCATAAGTATTTGTTTGTACAACTGTTCCATCTGGAGCAATAACTGTTACTATTCTACCTTTAATGTCATATGTGTAACAATATCCCTCACCATTATCTGTGTGTTGATTATATTGGTTTGGTTTTATCTCTTTTACCACATTTGAGTTTTTATTACTCTTGCTAAGCTGTCATAAGTAATGGTTGTTTTGTTGTTATTATTATCTACTATACTAATTAGCTTGCCTAGTTGAACATATGATAAAATTGTTCTATTATTTATTTCTCCGTTTGGCTCTAGGTGTATTTCTTCTATTACGCCATAAACAGGTTATTCCTTCTCCGTTGTAATTATAACCTTCTTTATATTACTATACCACTCAATATATCATTTAACTACTTGAATGTCTATGCACTTGCCTTGTGGCATAGACATTCTTAGCTAAAAATTCTTATATATATTATACTCCAAAATAATGGTTATACCAAATATATAACTTTAATTTACACCCCTTTTAAACTCTAATATTAGATAATCGAATAGTTCATCTAAACTTTTGCAAATCACTCTATAGTCATATTTATCTTCTAGGTCAGGGGTATATGAGATTATCGTACCATCATCAATTTTATAAAAAATACTCTCACCGCAGCCTCCTACTGCAATAGGAATTAATCCATCTATATAAATGTAATCACCTAGCCTTATAAAATAAAAGTCGTCGTCATACGTATCAACGAGGACACTATTTACATCTATCGTCAGCGGAAAGTTGGATACAAATGGAAATACATGAATGTATACGCACACTTCCTCATTTTGCTCATCTTCGGAGTGATAAACATTGGCATCAAGATACACATTATGTTTTATAACCTCATTGTATCTTATATAAAATTCTCTTAGCTCTTCTGGAAAAACAACCCCTCTTTCCTTATATTTTTCTTCAATTTTTATTATATCCTCAAGTGTTACCTTAACATCTTTATCTTTTACTCTTTCAAATAAACTGTCTAAATAATTAATTACTTTTGTATTCATTTTTTTCTCCTTTAATTCTTATTATTTATATGCAGTTCCTAATATTGCCTTATATTGTGCACATGAACCTGCGTGTGGGATACTCCTGTGTGCAGCTGTTTCAACTAATATCAAAGTAGCTTCACCTGTTGCAACGTTAAAATTATCTACATGGTGCCATGTGTATCCTATAGGTGTTTCACTATATCCTCCCTTTTGATTAGCGATACTAAAATCATTCTCTCTATTACCCGTTAATGTTATATTGCATACATTTAGACCATCTTGATATAAGTAAGATGAATTACTATAATCTAAACCATTATTACTTGTTGAACCAACTCCAGGGTATCCTTTGGCTGCTGCCTTTTTAGCTGGATTTCTTGGAGTATTATAGTTATAACTTTTATTATCTGCAGCATTCTGTAGTAGATTGATTGCTTCTGTTCTAGTTATTCCTTCACTTGTCATCTTATTTGTAATTACATTTTGTAGGTTATCATAAGTTGCCAATTGTTGCTTTTCTATAGTTGTAGCAGTATTATTAGCTATCTTATCACGAATTGTCTGTGCCCCTACTTTGCATAAATATCCTGTTGGGTCTACATACATTACAGGGTTATTTGCACAGTAGGCATATAAATTGAGCCCGTCACCTCTATAGGTATCCTCTTGTGTAAACCTAGCTATTACTGGGTTGTAATACCTTGCTCGTAGGTAGTATTGCTGTGTTATAGGGTCTAGTTGTTGCCCATTAAACTTAAACCTATTTGGTACAGTTTCAGTTTGGCTTACAACTTCTCCCCAGGCGTCATATTCATACTGGTTAAGTATGTCTGTCCCTTGTGATATGCGGGTTATGGACCCCATTTCATCGCTTGCATAGTGGTAGAACGTTTTGTCATACTCGTTACTACTTGCTATTAACTCGGATGTTCTTATATAGCTTTGTTGTCTTTTATGAGATTTCCTGCGTTATCATATATAAAATTAGTACGAATTTCTTCTTTGCTAATGCTGTTTCTAATGGTTAGGGTACATAACTTTTTCTAGTTGATGTGTTGGGGTATAGGCGTCTGTTGTCCACTCTTTCCCGTAGATATACTGCATATATCTTTAATTTTGACAACTTCCTAATCTTCCCTATAAATACAACTATTCGTCGGCGTTTCAAACAACTCCACTTGATAAACACTAAGCCCCTTAGCCTTAATCATCTCAAAAATAAACCTAGACATTTCTTCAGCCGTCGTACGTCTTGGAAAATACAATATATCAAACGCTGTAAGTTTCTCCCCAACACGTCGCCCGTCCTCGTTATCCTCAAGTATCAACTTATGGTCAAAATAATCTTCAACTTCTTTCAACACTTTCTTTATATTCCGATACGAAAAATATATATAAATCTAACATAATCTATATATTTCTACTGTGATGCGACTTATACCTATTAGATTTTTCGTCTTGCATCTTCCTGCTTCATTGCGTCTGTCCTCGGCACGTTCCCCCTAATAACATTTGATATAACTCTCCACAGGCTTAACTTCCCCAGTATCGATAGGTACTAATAGTTAGATAAATTTATACTTGCATTTAAGTCACGGTCTATAACTAATCCACAACATTCACATTTATAAATTCTATCTTTTAGCTTTAAATCTACTTTTTTATTACCACATTTACTACATAATTTTGATGATGGAAACCATCTATCTGCTACAACAAAATTTATAAAATACATTTCGCACTTATATTTTAGTTGTCTAACAACTTCATATAATTTCTGTTCTATAATAGCTTTAGATAAATGACGATTTTTTATCATACCTTTTATGTTTAAATGTTCAACTACAATTTTTGATGGTTTGGTTCTCACAATACGTGTAGTTGTTTGATGAATATAATTGTTTCTTATATCAGCTAATTTCTTATATATGCTACGAATTTTC
>MDSP01000298.1_pt1 | contig 10592 bp, 9 predicted proteins | sample 1005811 | NCBI WGS metagenome assembly MDSP01 (sample SAMN05526596, study PRJNA338239) | gut metagenome | isolation source: stomach gut content | host: Naso elegans | place: Saudi Arabia: Red Sea | collected 2011-04
CTATGTTAGTAACGCCTTATTGTGGTGACAATCCAGAACTTATTGAGCTTGCGTCAGATGGACTAAAAAAATATACAAGTTTATTTCCTGCAATAGCTACGTGTATATCAGGTATTGGATTTATGCAGGCAATTGGTAAAGCGAAAAAAGCAATGATGCTTAGTTTGCTTAGACAAGTGGTTTTCCTTATTCCATTATTATTAATTTTGCCTAACATGTTGCAACTTAATGGTGTGTGGTATGCACAACCTATTGCTGATGGTTTAACTTTTTTTGTAGCAGGTATGGTATTGTATAAAGAAGGAAAATCTTATTGTATGAATACAGTTGTAAATTAGGTAGCAAAAAATTTGACAAACAAAATGGAGAAAAATATGGAACTGAAAAAACAAATTATTGTGGCTGTTATAGCGTATATCGCTTTTATGGCATATTTTATGGGAGTGTTTTTGCCGACATTTACAGAAAACGTTGGTGGAAATGAAATGGTCGATTCATATTTAGTTGATTATAGCAAAAGTATAGCTGATATTGAAAATTTGGTGTTAGATTATGGTGAAGAAGGTAGGGCGTTTATGACTAACTTTTTTATTATGGATTCAATTTATGTTATTATCAGTGTGACACTTTTTCATTTGCTATTAAAATGGCTTACGACAAATAAATATTTGAGTTATATTCCATTTTTAACAGGGACATTTGATACGATAGAGAACATAGCTGTTTTGTATACTGGTTTAAGTTTAAATATGGAGTTTATCGGATTGGCAAGATTTTTTGCAACAGCAAAAGCAGTTTGTTTATTTAGTTCAATAATAATTATTGTAGTTGGTTTAGTTAATATTATTCGCAACAGAAATAAAACAGCCTCTTAAAAGGGGTTGTTTTTTAGTTTAAATAAAAGCTAGTTATATGTTAATATATAATTATTATTTTGGTGTTAGTACATACATTGATAGCATATGAACTGTCTATAATAGAAAATCTGATTGGAATATTTGCAATATATCAAGTTGTAGCCCCTTAAACCAACTAAGGGGCTATTTTAGTTTAATTTGTCAAAGAAATATCATCAAAATCTGATGGTTGAATAGATAAATCGCTATTTAAAATAAACAAACCCTCTTTAAGCTCCAAATTATCAATGCTTTGCACAGTAAACAAAATTTGATTGTTATAGCTATCAACAAAATGTATGTCCCCAGGGATATAAGTATATTTAACGATTTTCTTTAATTGTGTATCATACACACACAATAAATTTATGTCGTCAATTTCTTGCGTGAAAGCTATATATTTATCAGACAAAAACACGCAGTCATATATTTTGCCAGAAACTATAGTTTTTGGTGACTGATAATAGTTGCTAACATAAAACAACGTTGAAAGTTCGTCATTATCAGTAATATATGCAAACGTAGTGTTTTGTGGACAAATAGCTATTGAGCTTGGATTGATATTTGCGTTTTTAACCATATATCTATGACTTTCGGGGATATTTTGATTGACCAACATAAGGTCGTATTGTGATGGACCTTTTTGGTCTAACAACAATAAATACGGTGCTTTAAGCTCAAAAAACTTGCTATCAAGCGACGTAACAGTGTGCAAAAATATAGTTTCGCCTGCTTTATAATCCGAACGATACAAACCATAGAAAAAGTTATCCTCATCAGGAGATATATGAAAATCAATAGAGCTTGGTATCGAATTAGAAATATGAGTTGGAGCAAAATCCCTAAACATATCCACAGTTTCTAGTTGCGATAAAATAAATTGTTCATACAACATCTTTTGTAGGCTTGACGGCAACGCAATAACCCCTTGGTCTTGTATATATGCAAAATGAAAATCGGTCGTAAAAAATAACCGACACCCGAGGTTGGACTCAAAAAACAAATAAGCAGACACACTAAAATTATCAAGCGAATAATTGGCTACATCATCTTTTGATGACCATATAATTTTTTGCCACAAAGTATGTAAAATCGTAGAATTGTTAATATTAATTACAGCATCAGTGGAGGCGTTTATCGTCAAAACATAGGGGGTGGCAGGGTGAACTGATTCTATAAGTTCAAGAATATCTTCATTATAATATCCCGTATATTGGTCGCCAACATATAAGTTTTGACTATTAAGTTGTTGATTGCTAACAATGATATCTATACTATGGTCAGCAGAATATAACCTAAGTCTATACCCGATAGATTTTGGTATAGATTTGTAGTTCCAATATGATACAGGTTGGCTTTTTAGCAATAGGCTTATCCACTCCTCCACTTGTTCTTCTTCAGATATAGCAAACAAAAACTGTTCATATTCAGGCGTATAGGAATATGCATCTATGCGAATAATATTTGAAGTTTGCTCTGATAAATACAAATTTTGCAACGGGTCACTAAAAGTGTTGAAACTAATAGATGATAAAATAACTATAATTAGCCCAGTTAATATCATCTTCAGCTTTACAACTTTATTTGCATCGTCTATCAAGTATAAAATAAACATCAAAATTGCTCCAAGAGGAACAGTATATGTAAACAAAGTAGAACTAACGCTGCTAAGAAACAAATAAGCCAAACATTTTAAAAAGTACAACTGCTCTCTGTCTTTTTTTTGCATTGGTATGTCCCCAACTTGTTTAAAAATCAAAATTATAACAAATAAACTTTTCATGAGCTAGTCCTTTCAAATAAGTGGTTCGACATAAAATGTGTAGTGAGTTGTATAATAAAATACAGGGAAAAACCAAAATCTATACGGAACTATGAGTTGAAGGTGAAATATGTATTCCTTTGTTGCCATATAGCTTAGGGCGTATTTAGATTGAATGTCAAAATGAAACTCGCTAACAGTTTTGTCACCCTCAAATAACACATACTTTTCTATGTAGTCAGGAACAAAAAGCCGAGATATGTCCAAGTTGTTATATGTGTCTAAATTAAAATACAACCAATTTTGTTCCAAACTTTCCTCATAAACTAAAAAGAAATACTCATCTATCGGAAAATCTAAGCTAAAAGTAATCTGTTGCAACTCGGCATTATAGTTTACTGGGCTTATTTTAATAGTTACATTGGGCATAATAGGCAAATAAAATCTAACACAAAAAGTATAAATTGTTAGTAATGATATAACAAATAATATAAAAATAAATGGGCTTTTTAATAGATTTTTGATAATAGGCACGTCCTTTCTATAAATAATTGTTCCACGTGGAACATTAGTGAAACAAGCTTTTTATAATATATTGATAAAAAAGAAAAATATGTCAATTTAATAAGAAGAAATAGCCCCAAATATGGTATACTATAAGTGTATTTAGTCAAATTTTTTACTTAAAGTATACTAAAAGAGATGAGGAAGGCACATGGGGAACATAATTTCAGTGGTAAATCAAAAAGGTGGCGTTGGAAAAACAACAACAGTAATAAACCTAGCCGCAGCACTGGCACAGAAAAGTAAAGTTTTGGTAGTAGATATGGATCCACAAGGGAACTTGAGCACAGGGGTTGGGGTAGACATATGGAAAGTATCTAAAACGATGTATGAGGTACTTATAGGAGAAGTTGCAATAACAGATGCAATACTAGAAGTTGAGGCAGAGCCTTTTAGCATATTGCCATCAAACATGAAACTTGCAGGCGTAGAAATTGAGTGTAGCACTCGTACAAAAAAAGAGTATATGCTACAAACTGTATTACAACAAGTGGAAAAAGACTATGACTTTATTTTGATTGACTGTCCACCGTCTGTAAATTTACTAAACATAAATGCATTAACAGCATCAAATCACATACTAATACCTATGCAATGTGAATACTATGCACTGGCAGGACTGGCACAAGTTTTGGAAACATTAAAACTTGTTCAAGGAAAAACGAATAGTAAACTGGATATAATAGGAATACTATTTACTATGTTTGATGGTAGAACAAAGCTTGCAAACGAAGTTATAGATGAAGTTAGAAGATATTTTATACAGCAAGTGTTTGAAACTAAAATTAATCGTAGTGTTAGGTTAAGTGAAGCACCAAGCCATGGTTTATCATGTATCAAGTATGCTCCAAACAGCAAGCCAACACAACAATATGAAGAAGTGGCAAAAGAACTTATAGAAAGGGTGAAGTAGTTTGAGATTAGGTAGAGGATTAGATGTGCTATTTTCGCCAGATACACATGAAGAACAGGCTAGACTTAAAGAAGAAAGAACAGAACTTTCTATATTATTACCGATAGAAAAAATAGACCCAAAAGAAGGACAACCTAGAAAACAATTTGCACAAGGTCCGCTAGATGAACTGACCGAATCTATCAAACAACATGGAGTGTTGCAACCGATAACAGTCGTACAAGAAGGTGATAGATATGAGATTATAGCAGGAGAAAGAAGATATCGTGCTGCTAGAAATGCTGGGCTTACAAAAATGCCTGCAACTATTACAACGATATCAAAGCAACAACAACTTGAAATCGCATTAGTTGAAAATATTCAACGTGAAGATTTAAATACTATAGAGTTGGCAAAGGCGTATCAACTATTGGTTGAAGAATTTGGGCTAACACAAGACCAAATTGCATCTAAAGTTGGAAAAAGTAGGTCAGCTGTTGCAAACACTATTAGATTAAATCAACTTTCTGAGTATGCACAAGAAAAAATTATAGACAATGAGATTACTTTTGGTCATGCTAAGGCAATACTTTCTTTAGAGGGTGAACAACAACAAAATGAAGTTGTTGATATCGTAATTGAAAAAGAGCTAACAGTAAGACAATTAGAACAATATATTCAATCCTTAAATAAAGAAGAAACACCGAAAGAAACTATCCAAAAGGCTGAACAAAGTGTGTTCCATAAACAGATAGAAGAAAAGTTGCAAGTTATTTTGGGCACAAAAGTAACGCTATCAACAGGCAAAAAGAAAAACAAAATAGAAATAGAATACTATTCAGACGAAGAACTAGCTAGAATTATAGATACATTTAAAACAACGTAGGAGAGAGTTATAAGATGACACAAATATTGAATTGGATAACAAGCTATAATGGATACATTGTATTTTATCTATTGATAGCAAATATATTGTTGGGTTGTATAATAATTTTTTTATCGGCAAAAATATCCCGTATACAAAAAAAGTATACTACGTTTATGAAACGTGATGATATGGATTTAGAACAACTTCTATCAACATACGCAGAGCAAGTTAGAACATTAGAAGTAGATATGCAAAACCATACAAAACTAATTGAAAATTTGGAACAACGTATGCAAACTACTATTAGAAAAGTTAGTATAACAAGATACAAAGCTATTGAAAATGTTGGGGCAGATTTATCATTTATTATTACGTTGTTAGATGAACATAATAATGGTGTAGTTGTCAATGGTATATATAGTAGAGATGGGTCATACACATATGCAAAGCCTATTTTAGAAGGTGAATCTAAATATGTATTATCCGAGGAAGAGAAAAAAACATTACAAGAAGCAATCTCGAAATAAAGTCACGATGTTCCACGTGGAACACAAGTATAATGTTCTAAACTGTTCCACGTAGAACATTATATGCAAAAGAAAAGTGTTCCACGTGGAACAATATATTAAGAAAGAAGGAAAATAAATATGTTAATGAGCAAATTGTTAGGCGAAAGATTTAAAGAAAAACCAGGTGATGCAACGAGTGTAAGCCATATCTTTTTATTGCGTGGAGGATATGTTAGACAAGTATCTAATGGTATTTTTTCTATGCTATTACCAGCAGTAAAAATCAAAACTAAGATAGAAGCTATCCTAAGAGAAGAAATGAACAAAATAGATGGGCAAGAAGTTATATTCCCAGTTGTTCTTCCAGGTGAGCTTTGGAGAGAGTCAGGCAGATTTGAAGGCATTGGTAGCGAACTTATGCGTATGACAGACCGTACAGGAAAAGAGCTTGTACTTGGTATGACTCACGAGGAAGCATCTGTACATTTAGCTAGAACGGAAGCAAAATCATACACAAACTATCCGTTTATGATTTACCAAATCCAAACTAAATTTAGAGATGAGGCACGTTCACGTGGGGGGCTTATCCGTGTTAGAGAATTTACGATGAAAGATGGATACTCGTTCCACACAAACACAGAGTGTCTACAACAATATTATGATAAGTGTTTAGAGGCGTACAACAGAATTTATGCAAGAGTTGGTGTGCCTGAAGTTGTGTGTGTTGAGGCAGACACAGGCATGATGGGTGGAAGTGTTTCGCATGAGTTTATGTTGTTGTGCGACATAGGTGAAGATACGATTGTTGTTTGTGACACTTGTGATTATCAATCAAACATGGAAGTGGCAACGGCTACATTACACAAATCGCAAGTTGATGCTACTGATATTGCAAAAGTGCACACTCCAAATATAACATCTATTGCAGATTTAGCAAATTTCTTTAACACAGGTGAAGACAAATTGTTAAAAGCATCTGTTTTCAAAGTTGAAGGAGAAGATAAACCGTTAGTAGTATTTTTGCGTGGTGATTTACAAGTTAACGAAGCTAAAGTTCAAAAAGTTGTAAAATCGGCAATAACTCCTTATGTTGATTATGACAAAAGTGAGTTGGTGTTTGGATTTATTGGACCACACAATTTGGATATGTCTAACATTACAGTGTTATTTGATAAATCATTACAAGACGAAACAAACTTAGCATGTGGAGCGAATGAAGTTGACCATCACCTAACAGGACTAAACGTTGACAGAGATTTAGATATCAAGGAATTTTATGACTTATCACAAGTTAACGAAGGGCAACAATGTCCAACATGTGCAGGTAAACTTCAATTTAAGCGTGGAATAGAAGTCGGGAACATATTCCAACTTGGTACAAAATATAGTGAGTCTATGGGAATGACGTATATTGATGACGATGGAAAAGCCAAAACACCAACTATGGGATGCTATGGAATTGGTGTTGGTAGACTTATCGCCTCTATCATAGAAGCAAAACATGATGACTATGGCCCTATATGGCCAATTAGTATCGCACCATGGCAAATTCACATTTGCGTATTAAAGAGCAAAAAGCAAGATATGAATGTTGTTGGTTTTGATATTTATGAGCAGCTTAACAAAGACTACGAAGTTATCGTTGATGATAGAAACGTTGGAGCAGGTGTGCAATTTGCAGATGCTGACCTACTTGGGATACCACTAAGAATTGTGGTAGGTGAAAAAAATCTTGCAAACTCACAAGTTGAGGTGATGAGCAGAGATAAAAGTATTAAAAAACTTGTTGACCTAGATAAACTTAAAGAAGAAGTTGATTTAATTATAGCAGAAATGAAACAAAAGTAGGTGTAACATGATTAGAAAAGTCGTTAACTTCTTGACAGGCAGAATGTTTACAATTGGAATTTTGATGTTGGTACAACTGATATTTTTGGCGTATACGATACTAATTTTAAGTGAGTATTTCGTTTATGTTTATATCGGATTAATCACTATGAGTTTGGTTGTTGTAGTATATATAGTAAATAGAAAAGACAACCCATCATACAAACTGGCATGGGTTATTCAAATTATGAGTTTTCCTATATTTGGGGGATTATTTTACTTGGCTTTTGGTGGAAAAAGGCTAAACCGAGAAATAAAACATGTAATAGATAAAGTAGTGAAAGATACAGAGTATCTATGTGAACAAAATCAACAGATATTAGAAGAAGTTGGGGCTTTGGACAAAAGTGTAGCAAATCAGTCGAAATATATATATAGTTATGCGTATGCTCCTATATATAAAAACACTGAAACAGAGTATTTAACACCTGGAGAAAGTTTTTTTGAGCGATTGTTGGAGGCATTAGAAAGTGCAAAACACTTCATTTTTATGGAATACTTCATTATAGAAGAAGGACTGATGTGGAACAGCATTTTGGATATAATGGAGAGAAAAGCAAAAGAAGGCGTTGAAGTTCGTGTTATATATGATGATGCAGGAACGATAACTACACTACCTGAAAATTATCATAAAACACTACAAAAAAAAGGTATCAAAACTTTACTTTTTAACGAAGTGAAACCAGCATTAACTTTTAAATTTAATAACCGTGACCACAGAAAAATAACTGTTGTTGATGGGTATATAGGATTTATGGGTGGAATTAATCTAGCTGATGAGTACCCACGATCTGTCCCACATGTGCTTTGTTCTGCCCAGAACCGAACCCAGACAAAAAAATAAGACAAAAAATTACCCACAAATCACTTTTTTTGCAGGTTGTCCATCGGGTATCTGGCCCGATGCAGGACTCTGCCAGACAGTCAGGAAATCCCAAATGTGCAGTAGTTGCCAGTGGTAACCAAAACATAACACAGTAAGAAGGCGTTGAGGTTTGATATCCAGCAATACACTACGACACCTCTCATATAATATCTTATATTAACAGACGTCTTTTTCCACAATGCAGAGTCCCATACACAAAAATACAGTTTGTCTCCAGATTCATTGGAAAATATGTGGTTGCCAAACATGGCTAAAGAAGTAAACATCAACAGCTAAATTAGGACATAAAGAGACAAGATCCTGGAAGAAAGCATGAAGCAGAGAAGTGTGTAAAAATAACATGTCAGTCATACAGAGAGGCAGAGGAATAACAGGTTTTTGGATTTGGTTTATCTGATGCTTTCGAGGATAAGGAGTTCCCCAACATTTAGAATAACTGTAACCTGCAACACAAAACATCAGATCGAATATGTTCAATTTAGTAGCTGTCAAGCCAAAATAAAAGTGTTTTGGAAGAATTGAGCTTATTTTTTAAAATCACCCATTTAACATGGAGGAACCCTGGAAGTTCCCAAAACAGAATTTGCACTTTAAGCTTCACTGTGCACAGTGATGTTTATGTGCAGAGTTTGACACTAGAATTATCTGTTGAAAGATGAAACTTTCATTGTGCTCAATCAAAACCTGATAATGGTTTTCCACTAGAATGTTCAATCTTCAGTTAGGTGATAGCAGTAGTCAGCTGTGGTCAAAGAGGAGACTCGTTCACAAAATAAAGGGTGTCTGTCTGTTGATCTTTCTATTAATCTTAGTTATCTCCGGTGAATGGACATAAATGTCATTAGACAAAGTGCAGTGTTACGCACCAGGGCCGTCACTATATTAGACTTTCACTGCACAATTATTGTGTCCTGAAGAATTTATGCAAAATTTGAACAAAAATTGTTTTAAGTCAAATTCATCTTCAACTATGTGTGTTGTGTTGTGTTTCTTTTTTTGGGGCAAATGATTTATATTAAAATATAAGTAAAGGACACAACAAAAAGAACAATAATGCTTCATGAATTTTTCCTTTTTATGGTGCTCTGCAACCACCATTACCATATATTATTGGCACACACTGAGAATGCAGAGAAATGCAAATTATTTAAGAGCTGCTCTTTTTATATGTCATTCTCATTTATGTATTATTAACAAAAAACAAATATTTAATTTTTTTTTTAAGTTTCAAGTTCAAGGGATCTGCAAAGCAGTGGCTGGTTCTGTCTCATTGTAAACAACTGTAATGAATGAAAATGCTTTCTGTACATCTATAATCTGCTTTTCATTTTCTGCAGTGCTCTGCAAAATCACCCTCACTCACAGCATCGCTTGTTATTCAAAATACAGCCCAGAATTTGTTTAACTACAGTAACTGCTTCACAGCACAGCATTTTGAAAAAGGTCTTAAACTCGACCGCAAATAAATGTTGTGAGTGGGTCTGTGACCAGTAAACAGAAAGTACGCACATGCTAACTGGTGATTGTGTTAAATTATTTCTCCTTTGCAATAAGTCTGACCGTCTGTTGAATGACCTGTTATTGTGTTCTTGTGCCCAAATGTGCAGCACACATGTCAGTTTATCTTTCCGCCTGCAGGACTGGACAGAGGGCCAGATGTCACAGTTTGGAGCATCGAAACATAATCTGATTTTGCAATTATAAATCTACTGCCAGCACAGAAGGAAGGGAGGAAGGAAGGAAGAGTAGCATAGCGATATGACTCTTCATTAATATCCACATCGAGGCCCAGCATATTCATCTTTTGACCGAAGTTTGCAAACGTTGCAGCACTCAAACAATAACAGTTCAGAAAATCAACCGTTCTTAATAAAGAATTGGACACTAAATGGTTAATTTTCTCCACCATGAAACTACTCCACTGCCTGTATTAGCTGTCTACTGAGAGCTATGATATTCAATGCTTTAAAATGAGATAAATAGCGATTTTCTCATTTGCCTCTATGTTTCATTTTCTTTCCCGTTCTGTTCACTAACAATCCTTTCCCATCTTTTAATTAGCAACCATATCATTAACCAGGAGGGATGGCCTATCGTTGGAGTTGCTCAATGAAGTATTCTAATTTATTGGATAAACCAGGAATTTAGAATTGGACTTGCACAAAGTTAATTGACAGATAAACACACAGTGGACAAAACAACATCCGAGCAGCAGAGTCATCCTGACTTTTATGAGTCAAGCTTCAAAAATGCAGCAACCTGCAATTCCCACAATGCACTTACAATCATCTTTCATTCAGATTCTTCTGGCTGGTTAAAATATCTTTC
>MDSP01000299.1_pt1 | contig 10554 bp, 9 predicted proteins | sample 1005811 | NCBI WGS metagenome assembly MDSP01 (sample SAMN05526596, study PRJNA338239) | gut metagenome | isolation source: stomach gut content | host: Naso elegans | place: Saudi Arabia: Red Sea | collected 2011-04
AGGTCATAATTTTAAGGAGGTTTCTGATGGAAGTTAAAAGGCTATTTGAAGGTATAACTTACGCACTGATTAGGGGGCAACAAGAACAAAAAGTAGGCGAGATAATCTATGACTCTAGAATAAAAACGGTTGATGGATTGTTTATAGCGATTAAAGGTTTTGCAAGTGATGGACACAAGTTTATAAAATCAGCTATAGAAAATGGTGCAAGAACAGTTGTTGTTCAAGATGATGTGGAAGTAGAAAATCCGCATGTAACAATAATCAAAGTTGACAACACAAGGGAAGTTATGGCACAGCTTGCAAGTAATTTTTATGACTCGCCGTCAACAAAACTAGACCTAGTAGGTGTTACGGGTACAAATGGCAAAACTAGTACGACGTTCATATTGGCACAAATACTTGAATTGTATGGACAAAAAGTTGGAGTAATAGGAACAATAGAAAATCGAATAGGTGATAAGATTTTACAAACCGAAAGAACAACACCTGAATCATTAGATTTACAAAACTTGTTGAATAAGATGCAAGTGGAGCTTGTAAACACAACAATGATGGAAGTGTCGTCACATGCTTTAGATTTAAACAGAGTTGATATGTGTCACTTCAAAATTGGAATATTTACAAATTTGACGCAAGACCATTTAGATTTCCACAAAACTATGGAAAACTATGCTCACGCAAAAGCTAAATTATTTAAAATGTGTGACACAAGTATAATAAATATTGATAGTGATTATGCTCAAACCATGTTAGATGCTTGCAAAAACACGCCTATCACATATGGAATAGACAACGTGTCAGACTATCACGCAACAGACATAAAAATCACTGCAACACAAACGGAATACACTTTGCAATATGATGGAAAAGCATACAATGTTGTTGTACCAATTCCAGGCAAATTTACAGTGTATAACACGCTTGGGGCGTTGGTTGCGGCACACAAACTTGGGCTATCGCTTGAAGATATAATTGTGGCACTAAAAACAGTTAGAGGTGTGCCAGGACGAATTCAAGGCTTTAATTCTAAAAAGGGATATAGCGTAATCGTTGATTATGCACATACTCCAGACGGCTTAGAAAACGTGCTACAAGCAATAAATCAGTTTGCAAAAGGTGAGATTATCACTGTGTTTGGCTGTGGTGGCGATAGAGATAATACTAAGCGTCCGCTTATGGGTGAGATGGCAGCAAAATATTCAACTAAAGTTATAATAACTTCTGATAATCCAAGAAGTGAAGAACCAAACTCTATTTTGGATCAAGTTGAAGTTGGAGTAAAAAAACATAGTACACCATATACAAAAGAGGTTGATAGAAAAACTGCTATCCATAATGCACTAGATATGGCCAAAGAGGGTGACGTAATTTTGGTTGCAGGTAAAGGGCATGAAACATACCAAATACTAAAAGATGGTATAATACATTTTGATGATTCGGAAATAGTGTGTGACTATTTAGCGGAGGAGGCGTAAAATGAACCTAAAAATCGAAGAAATAATTAATGCGGTTGATGGAATATGTTTAAATCCTGAAAAAATTGGCAATACAATAATACAGGGAATATATACAGACTCAAGAGGTGAACTAGAAGACGGTTTATTTGTGCCATTAGTAGGGGAAAAATTTGATGGTCATAACTATATAGATAGTGTTTATAATAGGGGAGCGTTTGCAACGCTTTCCTCTAAAAAAGAAATTGTTGATGACAGACTTATTACTATTTACGTAGAAGATACAAAAATGGCGTTGCTACACCTAGCGAAATATTACAGCCAACTGTTTGATAGACCAGTTGTTGCAATAACAGGAAGCGTTGGAAAAACAACGACAAAAGAAATGGTGTCAGCAGTGTTATTTCAATCAATGAAAGTGCACAAAACACAAGGCAACTTCAACAATGAAATAGGCGTTCCCCTTACTTTGTTTCGCACACAAGAGGGTGATGGCGTAAGCGTTATAGAGATGGGTATGAACCACTTTGGAGAAATACGCAACCTAACAAACGCTGCACTTCCAGACATAGCAATAATAACGAACATAGGAACATCTCACATAGAAAACTTAGGATCTAGAGAAGGCATATTAAAGGCAAAGTTAGAAATATTAGAAGGTGTAAAATCAAACGGAACTGTAATAGTAAACGGTGATGAACCGTTACTTGTTGGTGCAAAACAAGAAGGTTGGATAACATATGGGCTTTCTGATACAAATGATTATTATGCAACAAATATAGTTCATAGTAGCGTTGTTGTAAGTGCAACACTACACACGCCAATAGCTGAATATGATGTTTGCATTCCTTCTCCAGGCGAACATATGGTGCGAAATGCTCTTGCAGCGGTTGCAGTGGCAGAAAAGCTTGGTTTACAAAAAAAGGCTATCATACGTGGCATAGCCTCATACAAGTCTGCACAACGCAGAATGGATATAAGCATAGGTAAAGTTACAATTATAGATGACACATACAATGCAAGTGTGGACTCAATGGTTGCTGCACTTCAAGTGCTTGAAAATTTTGATCAAACTTCAAGAAAAGTTGCAATACTTGGGGATATGTTTGAACTTGGTGAATACAGTCAAAGGTTACACCAAGAACTAGGTAATAAAATAGCTACTATGAACCTAGATTTTGTATACACTGTAGGAACTGACGCAGAGCAAATAAACATAGGAATAGATGGAGCAATACCTAACAAGCATTATCCAAACAAACAGTTATTTATAGAACATTTAGCAGAAAATCTTAAGCTACATGACGTTGTATTATTAAAGGCATCTCGTGGAATGCGTTTTGAATACATCGTTGAGGCGATTGGAAAGGTGAATTATGACGGATAAAAGTATAATTTTTGCAGCAGTTATAGCATTTTTACTAAACATAGTAATAAGCCCTTTTGTTATACCAATACTGCATAGAATCAAATTTGGGCAAAATGTACGAGATGATGGACCACAAACTCATCTTAAAAAAGCAGGGACACCTACTATGGGTGGAATAATTATATTAACAAGTATAGTTTTGACAAGCTTACTATTTGTGTATGACAATCCAGACCTTCAAAGTGTCTTGTTTGTAACTCTTGGATTTGGTGTAATAGGGTTTTTAGATGATTATATAAAAGTAGTAAAAAAACGTTCGCTTGGACTAACTGCGGCACAAAAAATAATAGGTCAACTTATTGTAACTATAGTATTTGCTTATTTGTTACGATATTATGCAGAGGTTGATACATCTATAATTGTTCCATTTGGAAATGGGCTTGAATGGGATTTAGGGATATTGTATTATCCATTTTTAGTGTTTGGGGTTATCGGTATTGTAAATGCAGTAAACTTAACAGACGGTGTAGATGGTTTGGCTGCGAGTGTAACTGTACTAATTGCAACATATTTTACAGTTATCGCATGGGCTATGAACAACGGTTCAGCAATGTTTGCAGCAGCAACAGCAGGAAGTTTGCTTGGATTTTTATTATTTAATAGCTATCCAGCCAAAATTTTTATGGGCGATACAGGTTCGCTTGCGTTAGGTGGATTTGTTGCAGCGATAGCATTTTTATTAAGAATGCCATTGTTTATCGCAATCGTCGGGATTATTTATATAATAGAAAACTTATCAGTAGTTATACAAGTTTTGTATTTCAAAAAGACGCAAAAAAGAATTTTTAAGATGGCACCTATTCACCATCACTTTGAATTAAGTGGTTGGGAAGAAACAAAAGTTGTTAGTGTATTTGCGATTATAACAGCTGTTATGTGCCTAATTGGATTGTTGGCAGTGTCAATATAGGGGGTAGAAAGATGACAGTAATAGTAATTGGGTGTGCAAGGAGTGGCATTGGAGCCGCAAAACTTGCACATACAACTGGAAATAAAGTTGTAGTTTATGACAACAAACCGTTTGACAAGTTTAATGAAGAAACAAAACAAACAATAAAACAATACGAGGAGCAAGGAATAGAGTTTATGCTTGGAGCAGATGGGTTTCCAGACGTAGATAAAGTAATTGTAAGTCCAGGTGTTCCTCTTGAAATTCCAGTAATTAAGCACTATCAAAATCTTGGAATTGATGTTATGGGAGAATTTGAGTTTGCATCACAATTTTGCAAAGCACCTATTATTGGAATAACAGGTACAAATGGTAAAACAACAACAACAACAATAGTGGGAGAAATTTTTTCGGCTGTAAATAAAAATACTTATGTCGTGGGAAATATTGGTCGTGCATTTAGTGAAGATGTGCTAGATATTCCAGAAGACGGTATAGTGATTGCGGAACTTAGTAGTTTTCAACTAGAAACAATTAAATACTTAAAATGTCATATAGCGGCAATATTAAATATTTCGCCTGATCATCTAAATAGACATCATACGATGGAAAATTATATTGCAGCTAAGTGCCGAATTTTTGAAAACATGTCGGGACGACTTATTTTAAACAAAGAAGACGAAAATCTTCAAAAAATTGTAGGAACTACAGGTACAGCAGAAATATTTTTTAGCTCAAAAAATGAAGCAGACGGATACCAAAAAGACGGGGCACTATACGAACATGGAAATAAAGTTTGTGATATAGATGAGTTACATATATTGGGGACTCACAACATAGAAAATACGCTTGCGGCAATATTAATTGCTCGCGCAGCAGATGTGCCAACAAGTGTAATTCGCAAAGTGCTACTAAATTTTAAAGGCGTTGAACATCGTATCGAATATGTTGATACAAAAAATGGAATCAAGTTTTATAACGACTCAAAAGCCACAAATGTTGGTGCGGCAATACCAGCCTTATACGCTATAAATAAAGGAATTCGCCTTATTGGTGGTGGTATGGACAAACAAATTGAGTTTGATGAGTGGGTACAACTGTTTGATGGTAGAGTAGAAAAACTTTATGTTATAGGCGAAACTACAAATCAAATTACGCAAACATGTGAGAAATATGGCTTCACAAATGTGCAAGATTATACAACTTTAGAAGAAGCTACTTTGGCGGCATACAATGAAGCAAATGCGGGTGATAGCGTGTTACTTTCACCAGCTTGTGCAAGTTGGGATATGTTTGAAAGTTACGAAAAAAGAGGCGAATTGTTTAAGGAGATAGTTAAATCATTGAAAGGGTGAAATAATTGAATAAACCATCAGATAACAGAATACAAATGAGAAAAACCAACAATAATATAGACATGTTAACTTTTGCATTGATAGTTATAATTGCGGGTTTTGGAGTCGTGATGGTATATAGTGCAAGTAATTATTATGCATTAGTAAACTTTGGAGACCCGTTCAACCTTGTAAAAAAACAGCTTATGTTCGTTATAATTGGTGTAGTAGCAATGTTGTATATTGCCAACAATATAGATTATAAGTTGTTTTGCAACCTAAAAGTAACAGCAGTATTTTATATATTATCTATATGTCTTGTAGCATTATTGCCATTTATCGGTCATGAAAGTAATGGTGCTACGAGATGGATTAGAATAGGACCAATAAGTATTCAACCGTCAGAGTTTGTTAAAATAGCAGTTATATTAACGTTATCAGCATATATAGTTGAGTATAGAAACAAACTTCATGATCTTAGGTATTTATTTGTGGCTGGACTTATAATTTTAGTTCCTGCAACGTTTGTACTTGTGGAAAACATGAGTTCGGCATTAGTTATAATTGCAGCAGGTGGACTAATATTATTTGTGTCTACACCGCAAGTTTGGTATTATATACTCGCTGTTGGTGGTGTATTTGGTATGGGAAGTTTGGCCATGTGGCTTGCAAACAACACCACAGAAGAAGCAGGAGGACTTATAGGTCTTATTTTTCCTCAATATCGTCTAAATAGATTTAGAGTTTGGAAAGATCCATGGATTGACCCACGTGGTGTAGGATATCAACCAATTCAATCGTTATATGCGATTGGATCAGGCGGATTATTTGGACGAGGGTTAGGAATGAGTATACAAAAACAAGGATTTTTGCCAGAGCCACACAATGATATTATTTTTTCGGTTATATGCGAAGAACTTGGACTAGTTGGTGCTTCAATAGTATTACTTACTTATGGAATTTTAATTTTTAGAGGATTATCAATAGCAGTAAAAGCAGATGATTTATTTGGTTCACTAGTTGCAACAGGATTGGTTGGGCTAATAGGTGTTCAAGTGCTGATAAATGTTGCAGTAAATACAAATACATTGCCAAATACAGGTATGCAACTTCCACTTATAAGTTATGGAGGAACGGCAGTTGTTGTTCTTTTGGCATCAATGGGAATTTTATTAAACATTTCAAAAACTGCAAAAGTTAAAAAACCAGCAAAATAGTAGCAAGGCTACATAAAAGCAACTGTAAATAAAAGGAGTAATAAAAATTGAACAAAAAGAGAAAAATAGTTGATAGATTAGGACTTGGATTTATTGTTGCTTTATCCTTGTTATTAATTGCTGTTTTACCCGTTTGGAATATCGAAATTGAAAACTATGAAGTAATCTACTTTGGAGAAAGTGCATATTACAGCAGAGCGGATATTGAACTTCAAATGGGACTTACAGCAAACACGCATATATTGAGTGTTACGCAGGATAAAATAGAGCAATGCAAAAATGCACTACCTTTTATCGAGGATATAGAGGTGGTAAAATCATTTCCTAACAAATTAAGTATAATAATTACAGAGCGTACTCCTGTTGCATATTTGCCGTTTTCGGGAGGATATTTGCTAATAAATAAAGATGGAATTGTACTTGCTGAACAAAAATACAAAGCTTATGAACTACCAATTATTGAAGGTATATCGATATCACAATTTATGCTCGGACAAAAAATTTCTGGCTTAGATGCAGAGCGATTATTGACTATGGAAACTATGCTAAAAGAGATTGAAAAATACGACATGATTAAAAATATTGATATAATAAACATTAGTAATTTACAGGAAATTCACTTGTATATTCAAAAATTAGATGTTATAATGGGTAATATAACTGATTTTAGTAGAAAAATTATGTGGCTTAGTAACATTTATGAAAATTATACGGTAGGTATACTAGATTTATCAAGTGTAAATAGTGGTTCAGCCGTCCTTAGGCCGCTTGAATAGGATATTAAGATTAACTCACAAAGATAAAAAGGGGGGAGCCGTCGTGCTTGAAATGTACATGGAAGACCAAAGTAAAGAAGCTCAGATAAAAGTAATAGGTGTTGGAGGTGGCGGAAATAATGCCGTTGACCGAATGATTTCTGAAGGATTAACAGGAATTGAATTTATAACAGTAAATACTGACCATCAAGCATTATTTAGATCAAAAGCTCAAACTAGAATTCAAATTGGTGAAAAAATAACTAGAGGATTAGGTGCAGGTGCTAATCCAGAAATAGGAACAAAATCTGCTGAGGAAAGTAGAGAAGAAATTATTCATGCAATACAAGGAACGGACATGCTATTTATAACTGCTGGTATGGGTGGTGGAACAGGTACTGGTGCTGCACCAGTTATCGCACAAATCGCCAAAGAGCAAGGAATACTAACAGTTGGAGTTGTCACTAAACCATTTGCTTTTGAAGGTCGTAAACGTATGCTTACTGCTGAAAAAGGAATTGAAGCTCTAACAAAATCTGTAGATACGCTAGTAATTATACCAAATGATAGAATTTTAGACGTTATAGACAAAAAGACTCCTATTGAAGATGCATTTAGTAAAGCGGATTCAATATTACAACAAGGTGTCGGAGGTATAACTGACCTGATTGCAAAACCAGGTATAATCAACCTTGACTTTGCTGACGTGCGTACTATTATGAGCAATAAAGGTGTTGCACATATGGGTATAGGTAGTGCAAGTGGCGAAAACAGAGTTGAAGAAGCTATAAAACAAGCTATAAGCAGTCCATTACTAGATACAACTATACAAGGAGCAGGAGGAATACTTCTAAACATCACAGGAGGTCGTTCTCTAGCACTTGCAGAAGCTAGTATTGGGGCAAGCATGGTAGAAAATGATGCTGATATAGACGCAGATATAATTTTTGGTACTGCTATAAATGATGAACTTGAAGATACTGTTATTGTAACAGTAATAGCAACTGGATTTAAAGATAAAGAAGTAGCACCAGTAAGTTTGGAACCAAAAGATCCAAATTATAGCAAGCCACCAGAAACAGCACAAGCGCCAAAAGTTGGAATGCCAAAATCATCTTATGATAGTTCACCAGAAATTCCAGACTTTTTACGAAGAAAAAGATAATTTGAAATAATTTAACAAAAAAACAAAAAAGATACGATATAATGTCGTATCTTTTTTTTGCATGTTATACCTAATTTTACAAAATATGTAAGTGATATACTATACAATAAATATAAACACACGAAAGAGGCGTAATATGCAAATAATATACATTGATATTTTGTTTTTTATAAACTTTTTAATGGACATATTTATATTTATTACTGCAAGTCTATTATTATCAAGACAAATTGTACTTAGAAAAATTTTTGTAGCATCTTTTATGGCATCAGTTATGTATTGTTTTATAGTTATTATACCAAGCTTGCAATCATTACCTTTTAATTTATATTATCTAGTATTACCATGTATACCAATTATTTACCTATTTAAGCCGATTACAATAAGTAAATTTTTTGAGGTATACATAGTAAATATAATTGTAGCAAGCATTATAGGCGGACTTTCGTTTAACATGTACTATCAACTTAGTTATGTTTACGGTGAACAAGTTTCGATAATTGTTCCAATTATTACAGGTGCAGTAATTACTTTATTAACTTATCATTGCATAACATTTATAAGAAAAAGAATACTGCTACTGCCTTATGAAGCAAAAGTTACATTCAACATAAATAATAATGTAATAACTTTAGAAGGGATTGTAGACACAGGGAATATGCTTTACACGGTATTTTCAAAAAGACCTGTAACAGTAGTTGCAATGGATAAAATTGAAAAATACCTGACTAATGAAATAAAAGAATTTATAAATAAGTTAGAAACAACTGATAATGTAATTGATATTTTGCCAGATACAAATAAATCAATTCAGTTAATACCGTTTGATAGTGTGGGATGCAAAAATGGAATGTTAGTAGCGATTAAAGTTCAAGAAATAACGATTAGTAGAGGTGATATAGTCTATGGATACAACGAGGCAATGGTTGCTTTATGCAAACTTAAGGTGTTTAAAGATGATAGTTATTCAGTATTAATACATCCAGATTTGGTAAACTAGGAGGGAAATAGATGCGTGTTTTAAATAAACTTATGTATAGTTGTCAGGCTAAGTATTTTAATTTTGTAAGCGACCGAGGTTCAGAAGTACACTATATTGGAGGGAGTGAGATACTGCCAGCCCCTCTGTCAAAAGAGGAGGAAATGGAGCTAATAGAAAAAATGATAGAAGTTGTTGCCGATGAGGAAGAACTTGCTAACATCAAAAAAACTTTAATAGAGCGAAATCTTAGACTAGTTGTATACATCGCTAAAAAGTTTGAAAATACAGGGATAGGAATGGAAGATTTGATATCAATTGGTTCAATTGGACTAATTAAAGCAATTAATACGTTTAATCCAACTAAAAAAATTAAATTAGCTACTTATGCATCAAGGTGCATCGAAAATGAAATACTTATGCATTTGCGTCGAACAAATAAATTGAAAGTTGAAGTTTCTATAGATGAACCACTTAACGTTGACTGGGACGGAAATGAGTTACTTCTTTCGGATATTTTGGGGACAGAGAGCGACGCAGTTTATCGCAATATTGAAGATGAAGTTGACAAAGAACTTTTAAATGAGGCATTACAAAAATTAAACGACAGAGAAAGAGAAATAGTTGAGTTGAGATTTGGATTTAAAAACGAAGGCAAAGAGAAAACTCAAAAAGAAGTTGCAGACTTGCTGGGGATCTCACAATCGTATATTTCTAGGCTTGAAAAGAAAATAATATGTAGATTAAAAAAAGAATTTAACAAAATGAGTTAAATTTATGCATAATTTGTCATTTAGTAGGTTATCCTAAGTTATATATAGGCTGATTTAACATACTTATGTAAGAACTAGGAGGAGTCTACATGGCAATTAATAAAGTAGAGATATGCGGTGTAAATACATCAAAGTTACCTATTTTAACAAATCAACAAAAGGAACAACTTTTTGAGCTAATAGAAGCTGGTGACAATCGTGCAAGAGAAGAATATATCTATGGAAATTTGCGATTGGTATTAAGCGTTATACAACGTTTTAACAATAGGGGAGAGCATGTAGACGATTTATTTCAAGTGGGGTGCATAGGGCTTATAAAAGCGATTGACAATTTTGATGTAAGTCAAAATGTTAAGTTTTCGACTTATGCAGTGCCTATGATTATAGGTGAAATAAGAAGATATCTACGTGATAACAATGCCATAAGGGTAAGTCGTTCCCTAAGAGATACTGCATACAAGGCTTTACAAGTTAAGGAAAAGCTGACGAGACAAAATTCAAAAGAACCAACAATTGAAGAAATAGCACATGTTTTGGAAATACCAAGTGAAAATAT
>MDSP01000300.1_pt1 | contig 10545 bp, 10 predicted proteins | sample 1005811 | NCBI WGS metagenome assembly MDSP01 (sample SAMN05526596, study PRJNA338239) | gut metagenome | isolation source: stomach gut content | host: Naso elegans | place: Saudi Arabia: Red Sea | collected 2011-04
CTCATGTCTGCACCGCACAGATCGACATAAAGACTCCCGCTAAAGGCTCCTATTATTTCCTACATGTGGTAATCACAAAAAAACAATACTCGCTGGAACTCCAAGGTTGTTGTTATACGTTGCATCAGAATATTCCTTTTATTTAATATTGCGTAGTTTTACATTATGCAGGGCTTTTGGTCTGACAGAGCCTGAAATTCCTCTTAAAAACAAACATGGCGTCATCTCACCTGGAGTGCGAAGGGAAAGGCAAGGGGTAAACAGTTTGTAGTTCTTCTGAGAACTTGTGACATCACTGCTTCTCAGAAGACAAAAGATTTTGAAGCTGTGCTCCAGAGGCACAGTAAACACTGAAAGATTGTATTATTGAGTTTCAAATTATATAGCCTACCAAATTCAGCTAGATAGAGGTAAGGTTGAAAATCGGTAGATTTTACCTTATCTGTTCAGATAAACAATGATTTTTTTTTTTTTTTTTTACCTGGTTTGTGTGGTTGTAAAGTATAGAGAAAATAGAGAAATCAATAAATGTTGGAATAAATTCAAGGCCCAGTGTGTAGAATTTAGAGGGATCTGTTTGTAGAATATGCCAAAAAATGAAAAAAAGAAGACAAGGGATGTTTTCACTGGTGAATAATTAATTACCTGAAAATAAGAATCAATGTGTTTTTATTATGACTAAATGAGGCAGTGGCTCCTCTTCCATGGATACAGTAGCCTAGAACAGACAAACCAAACACTGGCTCCAGGGGGGCCTTTCACCACCTTGTACATGCTCTTGAAATGATTAGGTGGGTGGGATTTGAGATTCAGATGCCTCTAAATCTCAGAAGATGAAGTTCCTCTATTTTATTCATATTCATGATCTGTAAATAACAGCACTATCACAGACATAGTTTTGAAGAAGTCCAATACCACTCTCATGTCTGTGAACTAACTATAAAGCTACAGCCTGGATACAATTAGCTTAGCTTAGCTTAGCATAAGGACTGAAGGCAGGGGGACATGGCTGGCCTGCCCCTGTTCAAAATTTTAAAAATGTGCCTATCAGCACCTTTAAAATTGACACATTAGCATATTAATTCCGAGATGAAATGAAAAATGCATTTTTAACCTTTTTGGCTCATATCCTTGGCCGTAGTGTGGACATATTAAAGGGAAACTCCACCTATTGTCAACCTTATCTCTATCTATCCAAATAAGGGATATAATGTGAAACCCAATAATATTTTTTTCCGATATTCTCTTTGTCACTGGGAAGCAGCTTCAAAACTTTTTGTTCTTGAACCAGGGATGTCACTGGTTCCAGGAAGAACTACAAACTGCAGGCAATCTAGCGCCATGTTTGTTTTGAGATGATTTTCTGGCTCTGGCTAACCAAACTATCCAACACAATCGCCCCCGCTTGACAAGCCCCTGCTTGACAAACAACCGTTTGAGCTAGCAGGCAGCCTCCATTAAGGTATCAATTATCACTTTTATTCTTATTGCGTTTTCGTGGTTCACAGGAAAATACACATTCTTCCCTGTCTGCTTTTGAATCTCTATACAATCCGAGTACATATTTACGTTGATAATTTTGCCAAGCTGCACTTGTTTACTGCCTGAAGCCCCCGCCAGAAGAATTTTTTTATTTGTTATATACATTGTGCCATGCTCCAGCGTCTTATATGTGTCAACCGTATGCATAAGCGGCACGATATTGCCCACTCTGAAACTCAGACCTTTAGCAAGCCTTATTCTTTTCGACAAGCCCATATATGAGACTGACACGGTCTGTTTTCTCGGCTCTTTCCACTGCACTCCGCCCAGCATAAAATACACAGACTCGGTTTTCGGCAATGTAATCGGCGCATTTATTGTTTTAAGCACCCCGTCAGAAAACTCGTTTTCTACTATTTCAACAGCTTTTTGCATTCTTTCTTCTTGCTGTATTTTAATCTTCTCCGATTTTTGTTTTTTGAAAAACACAGACGCTCCGTATATCAGCGCCGCAAAAATCACAATTTCCATAATTCCTCCTAATTTGCATACAAAAACAGAGCCTCGTTAGAAGCTCTGTTTTTTGCTTTAGATTTATATCTCGGCGTCTTTACGGACTATATCTTTAACTTTCATCAAGCGGGCGAGATTAGACCTGTCCATCTCATCCAATTTCATGACGATAAATTTGATAATGGTTTCCGTACGCGGAATCAGCATATACTCGAGGGCATTGACTCTGCGTCTGGTTTTTTCTATCTCTATGGCGAGCAGTTCGACCAGTTTTTCCATTTCTGCCAATTCAATCAATTTTTGAGCGACTCCTGAGAATATCTCCAATGCGGAATCGACTTCCGCAGAAGTGCCGACAAGACCGTACTCATGCAGCGAGCCGACTTGTTCGTATTCAAATTCCGGAGACCTTACGCCCAAAGTATTAATGACTTTGGCTTTCAATAGGATTTCCGCGCTTGAAGATTCAAAAACCATATTGGAAGTGGCGGTATCCATAACTCCTCTGGCTATCATAAAATATGAATAAGCTTTTTTGAGTTCGGATTCTGTGTGTTCGCGCAGTTCCCTTACGGTGTGAACCTTCTCCAAAAATAATTTTGTCAAAGCGTCTTGCTTGTCTTTTAGGAGTTTATGTCCTCTAACAGCTGTGCGGAGCTTAGTTTTTTGTGTTTGAAGCTCCATTCTGTTTGGATTGGCTTGCAGCATTACAGCCTCCTATTTGTCAAGATAAGCTTGAAGATATTTTTCTTTGTATTCAGGGCGTATGCGTTTGAGTTCGCTTAAGGGCAGTTTTGCAAGCAGTTCATAGCCTATGCTCATGGTATCGTCGATGATTCTGCGGTTTTCGGTTTCGTCTTGAGCCACGAATTTTCTTTCATAGCCTTCAACGAATCCTGCGAACTTTTGGTCATCGGGAGTCAATGCGCCCTCACCCAAAATAGCTTCGAGTTCTTTCGCCTCTTTTCCGCGAGCATAAGCTGCGAAGAGCTGGTTTGCGAGGTCGGCGTGGTCTTCTCTGGTTTTGTTGTTTCCTATACCCTTATCGCGGAGACGCGACAAAGAAGGCAGAACGTCTACAGGCGGATAAATACCTTTGGAGTGCAGGGCTCTGGACAGAATAATCTGCCCTTCCGTGATATATCCTGTCAAATCCGGAATAGGGTGTGTTTTGTCGTCTTCAGGCATGGACAGGATAGGAAGCATTGTTACAGAACCTGTACGCCCGTTGACTTTTCCGGCTCTTTCGTATAGTGTGGCCAAGTCTGTATATAGATAACCGGGATAACCGCGTCTTCCCGGAACTTCTTTACGGGCGGCGGAAATCTCACGGAGAGCTTCGGCGTAGTTTGTCATATCTGTCAAGATAACGAGAATATGCATATCATGCTCGAAAGCCAGATATTCGGCTGTGGTCAGCGCCATACGAGGAGTGGAGATACGTTCAATACTTGGGTCGTCAGCGAGGTTGATAAACATAACGGTACGCTCTATAGCTCCTGTTTTGCGGAGGTCTTCCATGAAGAAATCGGCTTCTTCGTAGGTCACACCCATAGCCGCAAACACGACAGCGAAGTTGTCGCCGTCTTTCAGTGTTTTGGCTTGACGTGCAATCTGCGCCGCCAGCTGGGAGTGAGGCAGACCTGAGCCTGAGAAGATAGGAAGTTTCTGTCCGCGGACGAGAGGACTCATCCCGTCTATGGAGGAGATTCCCGTTTGTATAAATTCATCCGGATAGTCGCGGCTGAAAGGGTTGATAGATGCTCCGTTGATGTCGAGATATTTATCAGGAATCAACTCCGGTGCCCCGTCTTTTGGTTTGCCGGAGCCGTCGAAAACGCGTCCCAGCATATCGGGAGCTACAGGGATAGACAAAGTCTTTCCGAGAAATGTCACCGTAGTGTTTTGAACGTCGATACCTGAAGTGCCTTCAAAAATCTGCACGAGAGCGCGGTCTGTTTGGGTTTCGAGAACCTTTCCGCTGCGGCGCGTGCCGTCTGACAATTCAATTTCTACGAGTTCTTCGTATTTTACGTTGGCAACTTTTTCAACGATAACAAGAGGGCCTTCAACCCCGCGTATAGTACGGTATTCTTTAAGCATTGCTGCCTCCTGCTGTTAGTGTTGAGAAATCATTTTTTATCTGCGCTTCGAATTTTTTGAAAAATTCTTCGGATTCTGCTGTAGGAACGTATTTCATATCAGCAAACTCGCCGTTGCAAGGCAGACCTTCTATCTTTGCAAACTCAACGCCCGCATTGATAGCCTCAACACCTTGATTATAGAATGTCAATATAACATTCAGCATGGCTTTTTGTTTTTCTATAGGTGTGTATGTGTCGACATCGTGGAAGGAGTTTTGGTGCAGGAAGTCCTCGCGTATGGATTTTGCGGTATGCAGAACCAAACGCTGTTCGCGGGTCAAGGAGTCTATACCGACGAGCCTTACAATCTCCCTCAGGTCGGCTTCTTCTTTCAAAAGACGCATACCTAAAGCCCTCATTTCAGCCCAGTCCTCGCCTACGTTTGTTCTCCAGAACTCCAAAAGCTGAGGCGCATATTGGGAATAGCTCTGCAGCCAGTCGATAGCCGGGAAGTGTCTTTGATAGGCTAGAGCGGAACTCAAAGCCCAGAACACCTTGACAACGCGCAGAGTGTTTTGAGTGACGGGTTCGGAGAAGTCTCCTCCGGGAGGCGACACAGCGCCGATAACGGATACGGAAGCTTCTATGTCTTTAGTGCCGAGAATATTCACGATACCTGCTCTTTCGTAGAAAGTAGCCAATCTCGAACCGAGATAAGCGGGATAACCTTCTTCGCCGGGCATTTCTTCGAGACGTCCGCCCATTTCACGGAGAGCTTCCGCCCAACGGGAAGTGGAGTCAGCCATGATGGCGACGTGGTAGCCTTGGTCTCTGAAATATTCCGCCAGGGTGACGCCTGTGTAGATGGATGCTTCACGGGCGGCAACGGGCATATTGGAAGTATTGGCGATGAGGACTGTTCTGTCCATGAGCGGCTTGCCTGATTTAGGGTCGATAAGCTCAGGAAATTCTTTCAGAACGTCTGTCATCTCGTTTCCGCGTTCGCCGCAGCCTACATAGACAACGACCTGCGCTTCAGACCATTTTGCGAGCTGGTGCTGGGTAACTGTTTTCCCCGCGCCGAATGGGCCGGGAATAGCAGCAGTACCGCCCTTGACGAGAGGGAAGAAAGTATCGATAACGCGCTGACCCGACATCATCTGGGTGCGCGGCGGCAGCTTTCTTTTGACCGGGCGCGGAACACGCACAGGCCAGAAGTGGGCGAGCCTTACTTCTACGTCTGCATTGGTTTTCTCGTCAGAAACAACGGCTACCGTTTCGGTGACGTTGTAAGAGCCTGAATTTATGGATTTGATTTTTCCTTTGACGCCGTAAGGAATCAAAGTGCGGGATTCGATGAGGTCGGTTTCCTGCACAGTGCCTATTATATCGCCGGCTTCTACTTGGTCGCCGACTTTGGCTGTAGCTTTGAAATCCCATTTTTTGGTGTAATTCAGAGCGGGAACGTCGATACCGCGCGCGATAAAGATAGAACCCGACGCCTCTTCGATAGCCTCGAGAGGTCTTTGGATTCCGTCAAAAAAGTTCCCAATCAATCCCGGGCCCAATTCTACGGATAAAGGTTTTTCTGTGGACACTACGGGTTCTCCCGGTCCCACGCCTGACGTTTCTTCGTAAACCTGGACATAAGCTTTATCGCCGTCGAGACGTATAATCTCTCCGATGAGCTGCATATCTCCAACTTTAACCATATCAAACATTTTTGTACCTGTCATCCCATCTGCAATAACGAGAGGGCCGGTGACTTTAACAATTTGTCCTTGTTTTTTCATTTAGTTTCCTCCCCTTTGGGCAAATATATCTATGCCTATAGCTCTTGTAACCTGAGAACTCAAACGCTGCAACGCAACGCCGCTCTCGCCTGTAGTGCCCGGTATAACCGTTATGGCGACGCCTCTATGCCTGTCGTTTACCGACGCGACGACGTCCATTACAGAGGCTGCCAAGCCTTCTTCGACAAAGACAATCCCAAAAGCATCTTCTTGTGCGACCTTTCTCAGTGTTTCCGCAAGCTCTTCGGAGCTGGACACTTCAAAAGATTCAGCGCCTATAGAACGAAAAGGAACAGCTATATCAGGACTGCCTATAACGGCAATTTTTTTATTATCTGACATTTCTAAGCCTCTCTTTTATTTCTTCAACGCTCATATCGTTAAGCTTGCCTATAATGATAAGCTTTAGATTTTTAATCTCCAGTTGAAGGGCGCGCAGAGTTTCTTCAACTACAGCTGGGCCCTCGCTGCAGTAAGCGAAATCGGCGGAAATATCAAGGATATATTCGTCAATCTGCTTTTCCAGCAAGGTGCAGGATTTGGTCGCGAGCCATTCGTTGACGCCCGCCTCCAAAACCTCTCCGTAAGCCGTGTTTTTAACTAGGTCTGCCGCCTCTTCGGAGCTGTTTGCGGAATCATAATAGCCGGACGATACATAACCGCCGTCCAATAAAATCTCCGCAATTTGATTTTTGTCCAAATCCATAGCGGAAGCTCTGAGTATATTTTTTATATTCTCGCAGTCCAGCTCTTTTTTGTACAAATCCAATATACCCTTGTATAAAGCGGATTCTTGTTTGCATTCTTTGGCTATCATCTGGATTTTTTCTTCGTAATAAGCCTTATCCATAGCAAAATCAACCTGCCTCAAGGACTCCTTCGCGTCGAGGGAGACTACCGCTTTTGACACGGCATCGGGAAGTTCGTTCCAAAGCTCGTTTTCTACTATGGAAAACATCTTCTCCGGCTCTATGTCCCCTCTTTCGGAAAGCTGTTCCCAAGAGACTTGTTTGTTTGAAACTTTTGCTTTGTAGCATAATTTAAAATTGTTCAAATCCGCATTCAATCCGTAAACCTTCAGCAAGACCGTTTCTGGCGAGATTTCTTTGATTTCAGCGAGTTTTTTCTGATAATACTCATCGAAAACAACAGTAAAATCCCTCAGCGTTCTGCCTTGAAAAAGCTCCCCGTAAACGGTGTCGTCTAAGGCTTTTGAAAGCGATTCGGCGTCCTGCGTCTCGGACAATGCTGAAAAGTCGCTGTTTGACAGGGCATGAACTCTTTCAGCACGAAGAAGCCCGCTCAGGTATCCCCAGCTATTCATGTTTAACTCCCAAACAATATATCTGCAACAGGTTTTTCCGTATCTTCGCGGAGCAGCGAAAAGAGCGTGTCCAATGTTATGTTGATAAAGACATCGCCTTCCTGAACGATAACACCGCCCTCAAAACCGCCTTTATCTGCAGACAAGGTCAGCTGCGCGCCGCCCGCCGCATTCACGGAATCCAGCCAAGCCTGATTCAAAACGCTGTCGTCTTTGCCGACTTGTATCTCTTCTTTTTTGGAGGAGACGGATTTCAAAACCAGTTTTTTCATTATTTCGGGATAATCGCCCGAAGCCATGAAATCGGCTTTCGCCTTTGCAAAAGTTTGTTCTATTCTATCTCTTTTTCTCGCCAATATTTCGTTAGCGAGTTTCCGACGTGCATCAATAACCAATCCGCGCTCGAGATTTTCAGCAGAACTCAAAGCAAGCTTGCTTTGGTCTTCGCCGTACTCTTGAGCTTCTTTTTTGGCTGCGCCGATAATTTCTGCAGCTTGCTGCTCGGCTTTTTCCAAAAGTTCGGATTTTCTCTGTTCAGCATCGGAAATAATCTTTTTTTGGATATCTTCCAAAGCCATAATCAGCTCCTAATATTTATTCTTTTATCTATTGCCCCAAGTTCATCAAAAGAATAGAAGCAAGAAGACCGAAAACAGCGAAAGTTTCAACCATCGCAGGAAGGATGATAGCTTGACCCATTTGCTTAGGTCTGCGCGCAATGAGCTGCATACCGGCGGCTGACACTCTGCCCTGCCAAATTCCGGAAATCAATCCGCAGATACCCACAGGCAGCGATGCGAAAAACAATTGCAATCCGCGTGTGAAATCGATATTGCCCTGTACGCCCAAAACCATGAAAGCATAAAGCAATCCGTAAATGCCCTGAGTCATAGGAAGAGCCTGCAAAACGAGAACAGAGCCGAATTTTTTGGAATCTTCGGTCAATACGGCGTTGCCGACTTCTCCGGCCTCACCTACACCTATACTTGAACCGTAACCGCCCGCCAATGTTGCGAAAGCAGCTCCGAAAACCGCAAATACCAATCCCCAGTTGACTGTGGTCAACGGGTTGACAGCACCATCTTGTGCAAATGCAGAACTTGCTACTGCAAAAATACTTGAAAGAACTATAAGTCTTTTCATTGTGAAACCTCCATTTCACCAAATAATATAATATTATTTGGTCAAACACTTTTTGTTTGACTAAAATTTTATTGTTGTTTATCTATTTTTTATCTGTTATACAGCCGAACATACGACCAACTACCGTACATCTGCCACTGTCAGCTTCCGCCGACTACACTGTTTAACCAGCCCCGCCAGACCTCCGCCGACTCAACCAATCAGCCAGCCCTGTCAATCACAGACTTCCGCCGACTCTCTTAATCAGCTTATATCCACCAATCAGCCAGCCCCCCGACCGCCCCGCCATCTTTTGAGACGCGGAATAGAGAATGTCAAAAACACAGCCGTCAGTATATTGGTTTTGTACTCTTTTCTGAGCTGTTTATAGACGTATTTTCTCATTTCTTTTCCTGATTTTATGTCAGGATGCAGGAAGACGCCGTCCTCATAACAAAATCGGCAGTATTCCAAACTGGGCGAGCCGTCTGCTTCGCTGCCCTGATGCCGTCTCAACAGCATACCGCAGCTTTGGCAGTATTTTTCCATTTTATTTTACCGTGTAATGCGAGCCTTTTCTGGATAGAGGGGTGAACTCTTTTCCGCCCCCTTCCAAGAACTGACCGAAAAATTCTACGAACTGCAATCTCAAAGCGTGTACGAATGCGCCGAATCCGCCCAAAATCAAGCTGAAAGCGTGCAGCAGCAATAAAGCCGCCACCCCGAAAATCACCAGTACGGGAGAAATCCCGTGCAGGGCGCGTATCATATCAAATCCCAGCTGATTGAAGACATTGGCGATGATGCCCGACGACAATCCCAAAGCCAGCAAACGGGCGTATGAGAGCAGATTGCTTAAATAACTGGATATGCCGTACAATTCCCAAGCTCCCGTGAGAGGGCCTGTGATACCTTGTATAAAGCCTTTCTTGAATCCGAAGACTGTGGTTCTGGCTAAAATCAATAAAGCCCCCGCCCACATCAGTATGAAGAAATCTCTGGAATTAAACTGCTTGAAGTGCAGACCGGCGAGACCGGCTATCCACTCGAGTACAGCCCAGCCGAAAAATCCGGCTAAAAGCAGCAGCCAAGGAAGCTCATCCGTAATTGCCTGCATCATATTCGTTTTTAACAATGTAATAAATTTCAACACGTGTCCGTACCAGAGCTGTATCGCACCGAGAAGCATGGAAACAAACAGCACGGTGAGAGGCTTGTCGTAGAACGACATTCCGTCCCTGTACTTGAAGGCTAAATTAGTGAGGAAAGGCACTTTTATGTACTCGCTGAAGAGGTCGCCCGCATAAGAACCGAAGAAAATCCCGCCCGCTATGGAAGCAGCGCCGCTCCACGCGAGAAGAGCGTAGAAATTGGCAGAACCGGCATTGGCGCGATTTCTAAACATCAAGAACAAAGAAACCGCCATCAAGACCTAATTGACACCAACAAGATAATGTGTACAATAGGAAAACAACAGTAAGAGCAAAAAAAGACAATAATTTAACATCTTGTAACACATCCTCAGTGCCAGTGACTGATCTCAGGGTTTTTCTTGCTTAACTAATTCAATGATAGCAAAAAAGGATTGAGTCAGTGTTTGCCATCCAGCCAAGGTTCCCCTGCCGCAAATGATCAAAAGCCAAACTGAAATGTTTCCATCACTATGTCTGTCTGACGGTGCCAGTGAAGCCGCATTACTCGTGGTCTCATGTTTGATGGGTGATGTCACACAGAATAATGAGGGAGATCATCTCTCAAGCGATAGATGATTCTTCTCGTTCCTCCGTCCATTTTCGCCTGCCTTGGTTTATTGCTCTCATTCATTCCAGTTCCGTCTCTCCATCCTATGTGCACAGAGGCCTGGAAATGTTGTGATATACAGCTGTGTGAAGCCTCCTCTCTCCCTTTTCTCTTTCCTTCCTTCATCCTGTCTTCCTCCTACCTTCTCCTCTGCGTCTGCTGATTCTCTATTTCTTTACGTAATTCCACTTCTTTACACTCATTTTTTTTTCACTTTTTACTCCTTTTTTCATTCTTTCCCCCTCCAAACAGTTCTGTAGTTTTATTATACCATGATGCAAACTGTTTTTTTTTTCTCCTCCTCAGCTCTCCAGCTCCATTTTCTTTATGATGATGCTGTAGCATTATCGGCTGTAGAGAAATGCTGAGGGAGTGCAGATGGACCACATATCGACTGATACAGCCTAACACTGTGATGTTGTGTATT
>MDSP01000301.1_pt1 | contig 10523 bp, 7 predicted proteins | sample 1005811 | NCBI WGS metagenome assembly MDSP01 (sample SAMN05526596, study PRJNA338239) | gut metagenome | isolation source: stomach gut content | host: Naso elegans | place: Saudi Arabia: Red Sea | collected 2011-04
TAGTCTAGCTGATTTCGTTGATATAATGGGTGTACCTCCGGAGCTTCATAATTTAGGGTTAAAAAATGAAAGTCCTCTAGTTATAAATTCAGTTAGCTATGAAAGTGGCGAGTTAACTGTTAGTGGCACTCATGCGGCTGGAGATTATAATGATATTTCTCTGGTGGATAGTCGTACGGGGGATAAAATTTGGTGTTGGAAAAACTCTTTTGAAATTCTTGATGATGGTATAATTGCTTATGAGTATACGTTTACATTTATTTCTGAATATGATTTGTCTTATTTGACTATTGAAGTTGAGTGTGACTATTTTGATACTGTTATTGAGGGCAATTGGATTGTGGATGTTGATTTGTCTAGCACAGTTGATGTTGTTAGCGCTGAGTTTGATTATAAAGTTGATGATGAGGTGGTGGAAATTGAGTTTGAGCTTTCTCCGCTTGGATTATATTTAAAGACTAAGTCTACTCAGCAGACTATTGAGTATTTGGAAAATCCTAATTTATTTGATTGGTTTGTGGATATTGAACAGACGTTGCTTGAATGGTTTCGTATGTCCGAGCAAACTCTTTTACAATCAAGTGTAGGGATGTAGAAATATTTTTGGTTAAGCTACTTTAGGCTGAATACTTTAGTTACTAACCTTGTGCAATGTATTAGGTTGGTATTAAATTTATATACTTTATATGGATATTATTATAACTAAATAGTAAATATGTATATCGTTCTAGTAGTTTACTGGAGCGATTTTTGCATGTTGTTTGTATTATGTATAAAATTTTACTATAATCTATTTACATTAACTAAAGTTCTAGTTATAATAGCTTATATAAATACTCAAGGGGGAAATGTTAATGAGCAAGATTTTATTAAGTGGATTACTTTTAGCAACAACTTTTATTGGGGGCGGTCCTTCGATTTTAGATTTAGACCTGGAAATACCTCTTTTCGGGGAAATAGAATTTGCGTCTAGTTTTGGTGAAGGTGACAGAGGACCTAGCAGTATGCAAGGGCCTAACAGTATGCAAGGACCTAGTAGCGGGCAAGGAATGATGAGTAGTACATATACAGTGGAAGAGGCTAATGCGATTGAGGCGCAGTTACTTGAAGCTGTTGGTTATGAGGCGGCTGTTGGTGGATATCCAATTGTTGATACAAACCAAACTTTGTTTTATTCAAACGATGCTATAATTGAAGAGCCACTGCCTGGCGAAGCATTTTATGGTCAAGATGCAAGCTTTACACGCAATGCGCCAAGTTATACAGATAATGGCGATGGAACTGTTTCGGATAATGTAACAGGGCTTATGTGGCAACAGGACCCAGGAACTAAACTTACTTGGCCAGAGGCTATTGAAAGATTAGCACAAATGAATGAAACTGAATTTGCTGGGTATTCAGATTGGCGTATTCCTACAATTAAAGAGTTATTTTCATTAGTTGATGCTTCAGGCGCTACTAAGATGAGTTCTGCAACTTCTACTCCTTATATAGATACAGATTATTTTGCATTTGAATATGGTGATGCTGCAGGCGAAGCGCGTTTTATTGATTCGCAAATTTTATCGTCAACTATTTATGACACAACGACTATGGGTAATAATACAACTGTTTTCGGATATAATTTTGCGGATGGACGTATTAAAGGGTATGAGATTGACAAAGACTTTTACTGTTATTTTGTGCGTGGAAATACTAGTTATGGGTTAAATTTATTTGTAGATAATGGTGATACTACTATTACTGATGAGGCTACTGGTCTTATGTGGATGCAAAATGATTCTGGTTATTATAATGCAGGGGATATTGCAGATGGTACTATGAACTGGGAAGATGCTTTGGCATGGGCACAGCAGATGAATGATGAACAGTTCCTTGGTTATTCAGATTGGAGAGTACCAAACATTAAGGAGCTACAAAGTATAGTTGATTATGATAAATCACCTTATGTAACAGATTCACCTGCTATTGATGACTTATTTTACTGCACGCCAATTATAAATGCTTTTGGGGAAGATGATTATGGATTTTACTGGACAGGAACTACGCACGATGACCTTAGCGCAAGTCCTGTAGCGTATAATGCAGCAGGCTATGTATTGTTTGGGAATTCGTTAGGTGTGATGAACGGTAATGTTATAGATGTTCATGGTTCTGGGGTACAACGTAGCGACCCAAAAACAGGAGAGCGTGAGGATTATCCAGCATCTGACCCTAATGCACCACAAGGTGATGAGCAACGTGTATTTAATATGGTTAGACTAGTTAGAGACGCAAATTAAATCAAGCAAACTTAAAAATATTAAAAAATAGTGTGTAACACACATTTTCAACACATTTATGGCCTATACTATTTCTTAAGGAACGGTATAGGCCTATTTTGCATTTTGTACATATCTGTTTAATACAGAATTTGCTTTATTGACAATGATGAAATCGCCTTAGTTTCCTGATATTATAATTGTTAAAGGAGTATTATGATGAAAAAATTTTTAGTATGCGGCTTAATTATGGCCAGTGCCACTTTAGTAGTAGGTTGTTCAAGTGATGATGCAGTTGAAACTGCAGCGGAGTCTGTTGTTGTTGAGGTTGCTGAAGATGTAGTTGAAGATGTAATTGATGAAGTTCTGAAGATGAAGTTGCTGAAGATGTAGTTGATGAGGTAGCTGACGAAGTAGCTGACGATGTTACTGATGAAAAGCTGACGAAGTAGCTGACGAAGATGTTACTGATGAAATAGCTGACGAAGATGTTACTGATGAAATAGCTGACGAAGATATTACTGACGAAGTAGCTGACGAAGATGTTACTGATGAAATAGCTGACGAAGATATTACTGACGAAGATTACTGACGAAGATGTTACTGATGAAGTAGCTGACGAAGAACGCCCTGAAGGTGATAGACCTGATGGCGAAGAGCGTCCTGATGGTGAAGAGCGTTCTGAAGGTGGAGAGCGTCCTGATGGTGGAGAACGTTCTGAAGGTGGAGAGCGTCTGAGGTGAAGACGGAAGAAGTAGAGCAGATAATTCTGAAGAATAATATAAGAAGTCCCATTAGGGGCTTTTTTTTATGCAAAAAAATCATTGCATTAATATTCGGTAAATTCTTTTTTATAGCTCAGTATAAAATACGCTAAATCTATTTACTTATATGGTACTTAGTATATATAATATTAAACAGTAAATAAATTGTTAAAGGAGGTATTTAATGAATAAAATGTTAGTGCAAGGCTTAATATTTGCCACGGCATTAGTAGGATGTGCACAAAATCCAGATGTCCCGGCACAATCTAATGCTACTACCCTATCTGAAGAAGCTGCTGATGTTTGTGATTGTGATGCGGAAGCTGCTGATAATATTGAGGATAACAACTCTAAAGATGTGTTGCCTAATATGGAAGATGACAGACCAGTTCATGCTAAGGAAAATAGCGAGAGCGAGGAAGAAGTTGAAGTTGAAGATGATGAATTTGATGAGGTTGAAACTGGTACTGTTACCGTTTCTGTGGATAATTTTTTATCTGACTATTCTGTTGTAATAAGTAAAACTGATGACAAACAAGTAAGTGAAACAGATGCAGCTAGTGAAGGTGAAGTAAGTGAAGATGAAGCAGTTGCAGCGAGTACAAATAACGTTAGCGATGTTAACGATGCGGACAATGTTATTAGCGATGGAACCGAGGATACAGTCGTTATTAATGCGGCTAGATTAAATCCACCTATAGCTCCAGCTAATACCTCACAAACTGAGGAATCTTCAGAAGTTTCAGCATCTACAACAAATGGCTGCCCACCTGTAAATCCAGAAAAGAGCACCTATACTGTTGATGAGGCTAATAAGCTTGAAAATGAACTTATTGCTGATGTAGAATACCAAGCTGTTAGAGGTGGTTATCCTATTGTGGATACTAACCAAACTTTATTTTACTCTAATGACGCTATCATTGCGGAACCTAAAGCTGGCGAAGCTTTTTATGGACAAGATGCGCAGTTTACTAAAAACGCTCCTAGCTATACGGATAACGGAGATGGAACTATAAGTGATAACGTTACTGGTCTTATGTGGAAGCAAGACCCAGGAGAGAAAATGACTTGGCCGGAGGCTATAGTACAGCTAAAAAAGATGAATCAGCAGGAGTTTGCGGGTTTTAGCGATTGGCGAATTCCTAGTATTAAGGAAGTTTTCTCACTTGTGGATGCTTCTGGTGTTACTAGGATGAGCGCTGAATCTTCTATACCTTATATTAATACTGAATACTTTGTATTTGAGTACGGAGATACTAGTGGCGATAATTGTTTTATCGATTCACAGATTTTAAGTTCTACCATTTATGATACTCATACAATGAATAAAACGACTGCTGTTTTTGGTTATAACTTTGCTGATGGGCGCGTTAAAGGTTATGAAATCGATAGAGACTTCTATTGTTATTTCGTACGTGCTAATCCTAGTTATGGCTTAAACCTATTTATAGATAATGCTAATGGTACTATTACCGATGATGCGACGCATCTTATGTGGATGCAAAATGATTCGGGCTTTTATAAAGTGGGCGCTAATAAAGATGGCGCTATGAACTGGGAGGAAGCTTTGGCCTGGGCGCAGCAGATGAATGCGGAGAATTTCCTTGGCTACAGTGACTGGCGACTGCCTAATATAAAAGAGTTACACAGTTTAGTGGACTACACCAAGTCACCTAAAGTTACTGAAACTGCTGCTATTAACGATTTATTCTATTGCACTAAAATAATAAACGCATTTGACGAAGAAGACTATGGTTATTATTGGTCTAGTACAACTCATGATGACATTAGAGCTAGCGAGGCTGAGTATAATGCTGCATCGTATGTAATTTTTGGCAAAGCGTTAGGTCTTATGAATAACAATGTTATGGACGTTCATGGTTCTGGTTCGCAAAGGAGCGACCCTAAATCTGGCGAACGTAGCGCCTATCCGGCTCCAGATATGAATTCAGTGTCTGGCGATGAACAGAGAGTATATAATATGGTACGTCTTGTGCGAGATACACACTAATTAGATGGCTTTTAAAGCCATCTTTTTTTTCCATAATGCGATTAACATTGTAATATTTAATCAGTTTATAGTATAATAAAATTTAGGAGGTTAAATCACAAAAAAAAATTATAGAGACTGTTAACTTAATTGTCAGCAAAGGGAGCTTTCATACTTTAACTTAACAAAGTCTTATCAAATTAGGGGTGGGAAAAATGAAAATTAAATTGTTAAATACTAAATTACTAATATTAGCACTAATATTTGTTGTTGCTATTATGAATATGACTGTGTCATCGATTGATTTAATTGATTACAATACAGCTGCGTTTGTAAGCGATTTGCAAGGTACTGAAGTTGTGGTTGGATTACACGAGAATATGGAGTTACTGCAAAACACAGCGTGCGCTTTAGCTGAAGATAGAGATATTGTAAGAAATTTAATGGAAATAGAATCACAAGGTTATAGCCTGAAAAATATTGATAATATTTCAAATAGCATACATAATTACTATAATGTAATCTCAAACTTAGATTTTGTAGATTCCATAACAGTGATAAGTCTTGCTGGCCAGTTTATTATAGGCGATAATTATTTTATAGAAAACTACGATGTTCAACACTGGTTTGATGATGGGGTTGTTGATGAACAAGATGGATTTTTTATAGAGGTTTTTGAACATGCCTCAAATGGAGAAAAAACAATTAGTGCATCAAAAGTAGTTATTAATCCAGATACAAACGAACCTTTAGGGATAGTTATGGTTAAAATGTATTTAGAAGAGTTACTATTTAAGCTACAAAACGATTACCGAATTGCAGATGTAGATATTTTTCTGGAATTCGATAGAGGAGTACTTTATCTTGTAGATAATGAACTAGTCGAGGCTGATAACACCACGATAGATTTCAGTTCGCTATACGATAAGGAAGCTGTACAAGTGCTAGATTATACTATTCCAGGTAGCTCTAACCGATTAGTGTTTGTAGTTGACTTAAATTCTCTAAATCAACATGAGCAGGTTGCTAATAATAGACAATACTTTGTTAATCGAATTTATATTTTAACGTTAAGAATTGGGGCAGTGATATTGCTAGCTTTAGTTCTAGTCGCTAGGCCGATTATTAAAGCTTTAAGTAGCATGATTAACGTTGCACAAGAATTGGGAGACGATTATACCGAATATCAAGTTGGAATTGATAAGTTGGTGGAAACGGCTAAGTTTATAGAAGAAAATTTGCATAAAAAAATTAAGCATTTAGTTTATTATGATGAAACTACAGGGCTAGCTAATAGAAAGATGTTAAAAACCTTTTATAATAAGTATATGGAAAAAGACGAACCGTTTGTTGTTATGTTATTAGATATTAAACGCTTTAAAAGGATTAACGATTTATATGGTGAAGCAATTGGTAATAGAGTGCTTATTGATATAACTGACCGACTACTTAGTTCGTTAAGAGCTTTATCAGCAGATTTCATTAGATATAACGGTGATGAGTTTCTTATATTTTGCGAGCTAAATAAAATCCCTACTACTATTGAAGAGTGTTTTGAGAAGCAGGTAAATGAAGCGTTTTTTAAACCGTTGTTATATTCTGATACTAAACCAATTCAAGTTGATTTTAACGCAGTCGCTATTGTGTGTCCAACTCATGTTAGTGATGAAGATGATATGATTAAAAAGCTTTACATTTTGATTGGCCAAAAGAAATCTATGAACGATTCTACTCCTTTAGTGTTTAGTTGTGATTTATATGCTAAATACACTAGAGCAGAAGTTATAAAGGATTGTTTGAGAATGGCCATCCATTCGGGCGAGTTTGTTGTAAATTATCAACCGATGATTGACCACAACAAAAAAATCTGTAAAGCCGAGGCGCTTATTCGTTGGAATAGCAACCAGTTAGGATTTGTATCGCCAGGCGAGTTTATTTATATAGCTGAAAAAACTCGTATGATTATCGATTTAGGTTATTGGATTATTGAAAAGGTTGCTAGTGATTTAGAAGTGATGATTACACAAGGCCGTGCAGTGCAAATTTCTATTAACGCTTCGCCAATTCAGCTTATGGAACATGATTTTGTTAATTACACTAAGCGAATTCTCGATAGACATGGCATTGACTATAAATATATTTGTATTGAGATTACTGAAGGGATTTTGCTTGAAGAACGTAGCATAGCAAAACACAATATTAAAGCGTTTCAAGATTTAGGAATTGCAATTGCGTTAGATGATTTCGGTACAGGGTATTCATCTTTTAGTTATTTAAAAGAGTACAATTTGGATGTACTTAAGATTGATAAAATTTTTATTGATAATGCTTCTGAGAAAGATTATGCGATTATCGGTATTATGAGTCAAGTGGCTGACATTTTGGATATGCAAATTGTACTTGAAGGTATTGAGACGCAAGAGCAGTTTGATAAGGTGAGCAAATACGGATTAATCCAAGGATATTATTTCTCGAAACCGCTTGTATGGAATGACTTTAATAATTTATTAATGACAAATTAAAAAAACGACTCGGCTTACTTACGTGGGCTGAGTCGTTTTTGTTTTACACAAAATAATTCACGCAAAATAAAAAGCCTATGTTTTTACACATAAGCTTTTCTACAATTAATCTCTATCTACTTCAAATTTAAGTATGTTACCAGTTACAGCATCAATATCACATTCATACTCAGTATTTCCAACTTCCCACTCAATTTCATAAATACGTCTACCATCATCATTGTCAAACTCGATTTCTAAATCGCGAACGTTACTTGCATTAACGCCTGCATGTGCGAATGCAATAGCTTTAGCTTGGTCTTTAGTAAGGTAAGTAGTAGCTGTTGTTGTCTGCGGCGTAGTTACTGCTGGCGTAGTTGTTACTGGCGTAGTAACTGCTGTATCAGGCTTAGCTACTGGCGTAGTTGTATACAATCCTAGATTTACTAGCATTCTATACATGCTATTGTCTATTTCATAATCAATATCTATAATATCACCAGTTGTTGCATTTATCTCATAGTCATATTCAGTTGCTCCTACCGTGAATTCAAAGTCATATTCAAATTTACCATCATCAAATTCTAATTTAATATCTTCAAAAATTACATCCGTAGCTGTTACACCAGCGTGAGTAAAAGCAATCTGCTTTGCTGGCTCTTGACTAATAAGCCCTGTTGTTGTTGCGCTAACCTGTGTAGTTAATCCTGCTAATGCTAACCCTAATACTGCAAATACTTTTTTCATTGTAATTCCCCCCGGTATTTTTTAATTTTCTATATTTGTATTATATTAGGCCAACATTAAAGCAACATTAAAATCCACATTTATTTTGGAAAATTTTAAAAAAATTTTATTTGCTCGATGTATCTTTAAAAATAATTTTAAACCAACTGCCTACTCCTAACTGGCTTTTAACATCCACCTTAGCATTATGAAGCTTTACAATTTCCGCTACCATAGAAAGTCCTAATCCCATACTATCCTTATTATTACGTGCAGTTTCCACCTGATAAAATCTGCGCCAAATCTTTGGAATATCTTCTGCTTTAATACCAATGCCTGTATCTATAACGCTTAACTCTATATTGCAACCTTCGTTGTGCAACCTAACTTCCACATAACCATCGGCATTAGTATATTTAAAAGCATTATTAATCAAATTAATAACTAGCCTATTTATCATCATCTCATCAAACTCTAACATAATGCCTTCATCAATATAGGCCGCTAACTTAACTGGAGCAATCATCTGCTGTTCATCACAAATTTCACTTATAAGCTCACTTAAATTACCCATCTTTAAATTTGCCTTATCAATCCCTCTATCCATACGGCTTAAAGTTAACAACTGCGACACAAGTCGCTTCATCTTAGTAGCTTGACGCGTAATTACATCAAAAGCTTCAGCTTTATCTTCATCATCACAATCTTTAGCATAGTCGCATTGTGCTAATATAACTGTAATTGGCGTACGAATTTCATGCGATACATCGGATACAAACTGCTTTTCCAAATCAAATGATTTCTCTAACCTATCAAACATCTCATCAAACGTAGTAGCTAAATCATAAAGCTCTTGACCGCCACTTTTTAAATTAATTCTTTCCGTTAAATCCGTTCCTTTACTTATAGTTTTAGCGGTATCAATAATGTTATTAATCGGGCTAAGTGACTTTCTAGCTATTATATAGCAACCTATAGTGCTAATAATAACGAATATTGGTAACAATAATACAGTAAATATAATAAGCATTCGTATTTCGCGTGTTACATCATATAAAATTATTATTCCGCGCACCCAAAAATCACTATTTGGAACCATTCTATCATATAAAATATATATATCTGCCCCTATATTAAATTCTTGCATTACTCCATCGCGAAATGGATATTCCAAATAAAATTCCATTGTTGGCATTCCTAGCAACATATTCATATCGCTATCAAACACCGCACTTCGCACGCCATCTTCCTCAAATTCCACATCATCAAACTTCCAGTCGCCGTCTTCATAACGAATTTGTTCTATATTATCATAAACAACCTCATGCAACGTCGCTTCTCCATTATATATAATCAGCGTTTCACTAATGCTAAGTATTACGCCTAAAATAAATATAACCATTATGCTTACAAACAAAGTGTTTAATAATGTAAGTTTAAACGTAATAGACATTCTTCTCATGACTGTTCCCTTATTACATAACCCATTCCGCGAACGGTTTGGATTAGCGGTATACCGATTTTTTTACGCAAATATCTTATATATACATCTATCATATTAGATGTACCATCATAATCATAACCCCAAACATTAAATTCAATTTGGTCACGACTTAACACAATGCCGACGTTGTTCATTAAGTATTCTAATATAGCATATTCCTTTGCAGACAAATCAACTATTTCATTATTAACCTTAACTACTTTAGACGTTGTATTCATTTCAATAGCGCCTACTTTTAAAATGTTATTAATACGACCGTTACTTTTACGAATCATAACTCTAAGTCGTGCTAATAATTCATCAAAAGAGAATGGCTTTACTAAATAATCATTTGCTCCTAAATCCAAACCTTTCACTCTATCATCCACATGGTCTTTTGCGCTAAGGAATATGACTGGCGTTTCTATATTTTTATTTTTAATGTGCTCTAATACACCAAAACCGTCCACTTTTGGCATCATTATATCTAATATGATAGCATCGTAATCTGCTGAATTAACATACGAAATTGCTTCCGCTCCATCTAATGCGCTATCTACGCTATATCCTTGCGACTTTAGCTTTTTCACTATTATTTTATTTAAATCTGGCTCATCTTCCGCTATTAAAATTCGCATATTTCACTCCTTAAATTTCTGCTGTTCGGCCAAAGCACTTATCTTTTAAAGCCTTATCGAATTCCTGCCACAGTTCCATATTAGGAATACTTAACATTGCATCAGAATAAGTTAAAAATCCAAGAGTTACCATAGCAGAATAAATTTCAGCCTTATTTTG